>JACCDM010110048.1_pt1 | contig 56510 bp, 50 predicted proteins | sample 7445851 | NCBI WGS metagenome assembly JACCDM01 (sample SAMN15323438, study PRJNA562643) | freshwater metagenome | isolation source: river surface water | place: USA:Blue River Watershed | collected 2017-08-16
ACGGTACCGAGGGTTCGAATCCCTCTCTCTCCGCAGTCATTTTTCGGGGTGTAGCGTAGCCCGGTATCGCGCTTGGTTTGGGACCAAGAGGTCGTAGGTTCGAATCCTGCCACCCCGACAAAAGTCAATTTATGGGCGTGTGTGAAACACGAAACATAGATTGACTTTTTATTTTAGGTTCCGTAGCTCAGCTGGATAGAGCAACTGCCTTCTAAGCAGTAGGTCTTTGGTTCGAATCCAAACGGAATCACTAGTAAATTGTTTTCTTACCTTTTATTTACCTATTACTATAGATTTATTAATTTGTTAGGAAGAAAGTTAACCTTACTAAAGAATTCTTTTGGAATCCTACTTCTTTGGATTTTGCCTCCTCTTATTTATTTTTTAAAAGCATATGTTGGACTGGGTGGCGGTTCATTGTTTACAGGTTTAGTCTACTTATTTGGACTTATATTACTTCTAACCTCAATACATCCTAAAATTGGTTTTAAACCAAATTTAATTTTACTACAGGTAGGTGGTGCTTTTTTTTGTCAGGCTTTACTCTATTTCTTTATTTATAATATGGAAGGCAGATCTTTTGCCATCGACAGTATCAATTTTTTCATATTATTTTTCTTCTTCTTTTTTTTGCTTCGCGTAGATAATGAGGTTCAAAGATATTTACCTGTAATGATCCTGCTTACCACATTAATTACTAGTATAGCCTTATTATACTCTATTTATACGAATCCAGAATTTGTGCTAGGCGCTAGGGCAACTGTTCAGTATAAAAGTAATTCAGGAGAATTTACAGGAAATCCACATGTATATAGTAGAAATGGATTGGCTGGTTTTATTATATCCATTCTGCTAATTAATTATAGACACTCTAATTTGTATTTAGGATCAATAGCTGCAACTCGACTTATAGCACATATAAATTTAATAATCAGTTTATTAGTCATTGTTTTAACTCAAACTAGAGCCACTATTTTATCATTAGGATTAGTGATGATTTTAATGAGTATATATGTGTTTAAATGGAAAGATGTATTCAAAAAAATTCATTCCTATGTAATAGTTTACTATGGTTTCCTGCTTGCATTGTTATTTTATTTTGAAGAAAAATTCAACCTTTGGAAATTAGTATCTAGTTATTATAATTCGTTTCAAGCATTATTCTTTAGAGCCATTAATACGGGTTTAAGTTTGGGTAAATCAAGTGAATTTGATGAATCAGCTATGGGTAGGGTAGTTAATATAAATTTCTTTTTTAACCTATGGAAAAATGACCCTTGGGGTTTTGTTTTGGGACACGGTTATAAGAAGAGATATATTGATATACCTGTTTTGGAATCGTTTATTAATTTCGGTGTAATAGGACTTTTTACATTTGTTTTATTTAATGGCCTTATATTTTATTATAGTATAAGGGCTCTAAAATCTTCAAGTTTGTTTCAAGTGTTTATTGGATTGTTTTTTATCCATACCCTTGTAGCCACATTTGTAGCTGGAAGACCTGTTGACTTTTCTTTCTGGGTAAGTTACATTATCCTAATTCGATTCCTTGGAATTGAATTTCGTGAAAAACCTATGATATGAAAGTATTGATTCTTCATAACCAATTATGGACACAGTATAAATCCATCATATTTCAAGGTATATTTGATCACTTCAAAGATACAGATAATGAAATTCTTGTATTGCAAACTTCTATTTGTGAAAAAAGTAGGCTTAATATAATTGACTTTGATCTATCTGATTTTAATTATTCTTATCCCTATATTTTGTTAAATAAAACCAGTTTAGAGGAAGCTAACAAGGTTCGAACCATTATACTTTGGATAAAACATGTTTTAACATTTAAACCTGATGTCATTAATTTAACTGGTTATTCTGAGCCAGGTACAATCTTTGTATTAATAATAGCTCGTTTATTGGGAATAAAGACATTAATGACAAATGAATCAATCTATTCGAAAAGATTACATACTAGAACTGTCAAACAATATTTTGCTGATTTATTCAAGCGAATTATACTAAAGCTTACGGATGGATTTCTTTCGTACGGAATTAAATCAAATGATTATTTATATCGTTTAGGAGTACGGAAAAACCAGATTTTTTCTTTCTTAAATTCATTTGACAGGACAAAATTTTTAAATTTTAATGATTCATCCAGCGTTGATTATAGCTCCGAATTGCGTTATATTTTATTTGTTGGCCGACTATCGGAAGAAAAAAATTTAATTTCTTTACTTCAGTTAGCAAGAAAATTTAAGGAGGATAATTTTAATTGTTTTATTAAGATAGTAGGTGATGGTGATCAACATGATTATTTATCAGACATTATTTCGAATGAGAAACTACCCGTAATTCTTGAGGGAGCAAAAAAATGGAATGAACTAAATACGATTTACAAAAATTCTTTAGCATTCATTCTTCCTTCTTTAAATGAAACTTGGGGGATGGTCGCAAATGAAGCAATGGAAATGGGTATTCCTGTAATTTGTTCTAATGTCTGTGGTTGTGCTGACGACTTGGTAATTGATGATTTTAATGGAATGGTTATTGATAATTTTATTTTTGATGCACCCACAAATTTTACTACGTACTATCAACTAAAGCAATATTTAAGTACATTATCAAGTCAAGGCAAAAATGTAGAAACTAATTATAGAGTTTCATCTATTTATGATGAAAGGAAGCTAATTGGTGAATTTATTCATGCCTTTTATGCAATAAGGAGCTAGGTTAATGATTAAAGTATTACACTTATGTAATTATACGTGGGAAACAGGAGGTCCTCCTAGTGTTATTTATGCACATGCAGAAGTTCAAAGGGAGTATCAAATAGAGCAGCATGTCTATTCAACTCCAAAATCATTTCAAAATCTTTACCCACTACGTAGTAATCAACGCCTATTTGTATTCAAATATTCATTTCTAAGTAAAATTTTACCTGATTTTTCATGGTCTTTGATTTGGTTTTTTATTCAAAATAGAAACCAATATCAATATATCAATTCACATGGCTTATGGAATCTGGGATCAATTTTACCTTTTTTGATTCCCAATAAAGCAAAAAAAATTATCACGTTACATGGCTTTTTAGATGATTATGTCCTCACCAAATCAGCAATTTCAAAAAGAATTTTCTGGTTTTTAATTCAAAAATATTGTCTCATTAAATCAGATGTAATTCAAATTATAAGTAAGAATGAGCAAGAATTTGTTGAAACCAATTTTCCATATTTAGCTAATAAATGTGTTTATGTGCCTAATGGGCTGAGTATACCTCATATTTTTGATGAGGTAGATTTAACATTTAAAGAAAATATAGATAGCTTGTTACGTTCCAACGATATTGTATTATTATATTTAGGTAGAATCAATAAAAAGAAAGGATTAGATTTATTGGTTCCTTCATTTAACAAACTTGTAGGCCTAACTTCCTTGAAGATTAAGTTGTTACTTGTAGGACCTGACGATGGATACCTAAATGAGTTACAGTCTATAGTTTCTTCCAATCCTAGTAATTATAATTTCATTGAATTTTTAAAACCAGTCAAAGGTGCCGAAAAAGATTATTTATTAAATAATTGCCATGTCTTTGTTTTACCTTCTTATTCAGAAGGTTTTTCAATTGCAGCATTAGAAGCTATAGCATATGGCATTCCTGGTATTTTTAGTGATGTTGTTGGTTTTTCAGAAGATATAAAAGCTTACAAGGCAGGGTTAATTTGCAAACTTGATGTAGAATCATTAACTGAACAGATGTATAAATTGATTACAAATGAAGATTTACGGAAATCAATTAGTATAAATGGCAAGAAATTATTTGCCGAAAAGTATTCAATTGATAAAGTAGCTGAGAATTATATTAATAACATTTTGAGTATAAAATGATTTCAAATTTATCTATTATCGTATTAACTTATAATGAAGCAATTCATTTAGAAAGGTTAATTGAAAATTTAAAACAATTGTCAGATAAGATATTTGTAGTTGATTCATTTTCTACGGATGATACAATTTCAATTTTAGATAAGTATCAAATTCCCTACATACAAAACAAGTTTATTAATCATTCAAAACAAATCAATATTGCCATTGAAAAGAATCCATATGATACGATTTGGACAATGCGCATGGATGCAGATGAAATCTTAACTAGTCAATTAATCACCGAATTAAAAAGTAAATTAGTCTCGTTAGAAAAAAGTAGTGTAAATGGCCTATACCTTAAAAGAAAGGTGTTGTTTTTTGGCAAGGAGTTAAATTTTGGAAATCTAAATCCTATGTGGTTATTGCGTGTTTGGAGACAAGGAGAGGGAACATGCAATGAAAAGTGGATGGATGAAAAAATTGTATTAAAAAATCCATCAACTATAAAATTAGCAGAAGTCTTCTATGATAATAATTTGAATGACTTAACTTGGTGGACTCAAAAGCATAATTTATATGCCAATCGAGAAGCGATTGAGATACTTAAAGAGAAATATTTCAGAAGCGAAATCAAAAACGATAAGGCATCAAATCGTGACTTAATTCTTTTTGCTTTAAAAAGTTTTTACAATAGAGTCCCCATATTTTTACGCCCTATTTTACTATTTTTATATTCATATTTTATACGTCTTGGCTTTTTAGATGGCAAACAAGGATTAATTTGGAATGTCCTTCAAGTACTTTGGTACCGATTTCTAGTAGACAGTAAAGTATACGAGTTGCAGTATAAATTCAAATTTGATAAAAAGAAGATATCTGAATTTTTAAAAGAAATTGATGCAAAAAATTGACCTTTCTCGATATAATCATGTTGTATTTTTAAATCTTAATTTAAGATTAAAATATGCCTTATGGCTGCTGGCATCTAATTTCTTCTTTTTAACAAATATTCCATATCCTAACTTTTTAAAGGTTACCATTTTAAGAATATTCGGTGCTAAGATTGGTAAAGTTGCTGTCATTAAACCATGGGTGAAAATTAAATTTCCTTGGCTCCTGACACTAGGTGACCATGTTTGGCTGGGAGAAAACTGTTGGATAGACAATTTATCTTCGGTTAGTATTGGAAGTCATGTTTGCATATCACAAAGCGCAATGCTTATTACCGGTAATCACGATTATTCAAAAATTGACTTCCCTCTACTTACAAAACCAATTGTTATTCATGATGGAGTATGGGTAGGGGCAAAATCGGTTGTTTTTGGTGGAGTAGTATTAAATACTCATTCTGTTTTAACTTTGTCATCAGTAGCCACTAAAGATTTAGAGGCCTATACCATTTACCAAGGTAATCCTGCTGTTAAAATTAAAGATAGATTAGTTTCAGCGTAGCTATATGAAAGAATACATCCTCTTATTTCAGAATAAAGAATTTCAAATAATCTTGTCCTTGCTGATATCGTTGACCATATCTGTAGCATCAATTCCAGTTATTATAAATATTTCAAAATTGAAAGATTTGATGGCTGAGATTGAATTAAGAAGTTCGCATGAAACATTAACCCCTACTTTAGGAGGTGTAGCGATTTTTGCAGCCACTCTAATTAGTTATTTTATTTGGGATAATCCACATGAGGGACATGAAATTCATCTTGCTGTCGCTGATTTAATTATTCTATTCTTTTTAGGTATTAAGGATGATATTTTGATTTTATCTCCAAAGAAGAAATTATTAATTCAAATAGCTGCATCACTTTTATTGATCACATTGGGAGATCTTAGGATTTCATCTTTGTATGGATTATTAGGTATTACTAATATTCCTTATTTCATAAGTATTATTTTCACTACGTTCATCTTTATTTCATTAATTAATGCAATTAACTTACTAGATGGGATTGATGGTTTAGCAGGTACAGTTGGTGTTATGGCATCAATTTGTTTTGGTTCCTTGTTCTACAATTTAGAATTGTACGCATATGCTACCTTAGCTTTTTCACTTGCTGGTTCATTGATTGGTTTCCTAAGGTATAATTGGTCTATAAAAAATAAAATTTTTATGGGTGATACTGGTTCATTAATTGTCGGATTCCTTCTTTCATTTTTTGCAGTCAAATACATCGTATTAAATAGTGAATACTTATATAATCCTAAATTAGGTAATGATGCTCCTATTTTAGCCATGCTTATCCTAGTTCTGCCTCTATTTGATACATTAAGAATGTTTATCATACGTCTCTTAGCAAAAAAATCCCCTTTTGAAGGTGATAGAAATCATTTGCATCATATTGTTATCGATCAAGGGATATCACATATGGCTGCTACCGCTTGGTTAGTAGGTGGGAATTCGATTTTGCTTATTGCATACTTTTACTTTAAACCAACTTTCTCTAATCTTGAATTTATATATACAACAGCTGGATTATTTAGCGTTTATTGTATGTTGGCGTATTTTTTAAGTAAGAGGATTAACAACACCGATAGGTTGAAGTTTACTAAAATCGATAAAATAAAAAGATTACAGATTGTTGATGAGAAAAAAAATCAAGGGAGCAATTGACATAATAGATTTTCCCATTTAGTAAATTCCTCATTAAGATTATAGTCTTTAATATGATTTTTTACTAAACCTTTAGTGTTGTTAGATTTACGTAAAGTAATATAATCAGTCAATTGTCGTGCGATTTCATGCACATTATATGAATCGATCAATATTCCATTTGTATCATCTATAAATAGGGAAGGGCCTCCTGAATTTAAAGCAATTACGGGCTTACCCAAATAAATAGCCTCCATCATTGAAAGACCTAAAGATTCTTCTCTCGATGTTGAAAAATAATATTCAGAATTATTTAATTGTGTATAGTATTCCAATTGGTTTTGGGGACTAATAAATTCAATATTGGACAGACTTATCTTTTCTAATGTTCTATTGATCCAATGGGAGTAGCCATTATTTGAATAATTACCAAGCCAAATGAATTTGAATTTTTCAGCTTTTAGAAGATCGGCTACCTGAATAAATATATCTGTCCCTTTTCTATCTGATATAGATCCTGCACAAATAATGTTTACTTTGTTATTATCGTCATCTTTTTTTTGGTTCAAATCAAAGGAATCAATGTAATCTGTATCTATGGCCGATTTAACTATTTCAAGTGAACCATCAAATACATTGGAAATTTCTTTATGTACAATTTGAGAGCAAGCTATAATTAAATTGGAATCTAGGATATATTTAAAATCTGTGCTAGATAAATAAGAATAATTAGAAGAAATTTCATGTAAATGACTTACTGTTTTTACATTAAACCTCGTTGCATACTTTAGTAGGTAACTGGGACTTAAACTATTTACGTACCAAATACCATATGATTGTATTTCTTGTATTTGTTTTAGTTGTTTATAAATCAAATCTTCTCCCAAATTATGTCTTACTTTTTCAATAAGATTATACTCAGTTTGTAACTTATAGACGTTAATATGCGCAGGTAATTCATTTACCAATTCGCCCATTTGAGACGTAATGACTATTCCAATTTTAAAATTATTTGCATCTAACCGACAAATCAAATTAAATAATACAACTTCAGCACCTGTCCGATTTAGACTACTTGTAAAAAATAAAATTTTCCTTTGGGGCATTTAACTAAAGTTTAAGATTTCGGAAAGCAATTAATTTTAATACTATTCAATCAAAATTACTAATTTTATAAAGATATGCTAAATTTGATTAGATGACAGAGATTAATGAATTACGAAAAAGTATTGATGCAATTGATGATGCTATACTAGAATTGTTAAGTAAGCGAATGGAAATTGTTAATGAAATTGGAATTATTAAACGTGGTTCAAACAGCTTAATTTATCATCCAGATCGTGAGAAAGAAATAATCGATAGATTGATAAAAAAAAACAAGGGACAGTTAAGTGATTTAGCTATTGAGGCAATATTTTTAGAAATTTTTGGAGTATCAAGAAATTTAGAGTTGCCAGAATTAATCTCCTATTTAGGACCAGAAGGAAGTTTCACACATCAGGCAGCAGAATCGAGATTTGGAGCTGTAGCTGATTACATATCATTGCCAAGTATTAAATCAATTTTTGATTCAGTAGAAACTGGTAGAGCAAAATACGGTATTGTTCCTATTGAAAATAATCAAGAGGGGATGGTCAAAGAAACCATGGATTATTTGAGGGAAAGAAATTTATTTATAATTTCTGAAATAATAATTCCAGTAAATTTTTGTTTAGCGACTTCTGAACATTCAATTCAACAAATCACTCAGATATATTCAAAAGATATTGCATTTAATCAGTGTCAAGGTTTTTTACAAGATTATTTTGGCAGTAAATCGGGCGATTTCTTTGTTCAGGTTGATTCTACATCAAAAGCTGCAAAACTGGCTTCTGAAGGTAATAGCAGCGCAGCATTGTGCTCTCATATTGCAGCTAAAATTTATGGATTACCTATACTTTTTGATAACATTCAAGATAATGATACAAATCAAACACGCTTTGTAATTTTATCTAAAGTAGAGAATCTAAAGAAAACACCTAAAGATAAAACTAGCTTTGCCGTTAAACTCAAAAACGATGATCAACCTGGAACTTTGCTCAAATTGTTACAGGAATTTGAAAGGAAAAATATCAATTTATTGAAAATTGAATCAAGACCCGAAAAAGACACAAATGAATTTAAATTTTGGTTCTTTATTGATGTTGAAGGAAATAAATTAGACAAAAATATTGAACAGTTAATTGAAAGTAAAAAAGGAGAAATTACGTTTTTAGGAAGCTACATGAATCTCTGTTAATAATTGAATAGCAGAATTTTTATCATGTGTAATTTGATTTTTCAGTTCTTCTAATGAATTAAATTTTTTCTCTGATCTTAATCGGTTAATAAATTTTGTAGAAATTTTACTGCCATATATGTCAGAATCAAAGTCAAATACATAAGTTTCGACTGTTTGTTCTAGCTTATTAGATACAGTTGGCTTGAACCCTACATTTGTTAATCCATATTTTGTAATATATCCGCTCGAAAATTCTATCGTTGAAAGGGTAAGATAAACTCCATTAGCCGGAAGTACTTTAGTGCAATTGACTAAATCATAATTAGCCGTGGGAAAACCAATTGTTCTTCCTAAGGCATTCCCGTGAATTACATTTGATTCTATTGTATAATTGTACCCTAAAAATTGATTTGCCAACAAAATATTACCCTCATCCAATAGGTCTTTTATTTTGCTACTACTTACAATATCAGAATTAATTAGTTTCTCTCGTACAACAACAGATTTTAATTTCGTTTTATAATTTGCTTCAATAAAGTCAGGAGATCCTTCTCTATTTTTACCGAAATGATTATCGTAGCCAAAAATGATAATCTTACACTTTAATTTGTCCAGTAATATTTTTTCAACGAAAGTAGATGCCGTATATTCAGCCATTACAGTGTCAAACGGAAGAATGATTAGATAATCTAAATTAGTGTTTTCCAATAATTTAATTTTTTCTTCTACTGTAGATAAAACTTGTAAATTTCTGTTTGGGAAGAAATAGGTAGCTGGATGATTTGAAAAAGTAATTAAAACTGATTTCAAATTTTCACTTTTAGCCTGTGTACAGCATTTTTCAATTACTTGAGTGTGACCTAAATGCACCCCATCAAACATTCCAATGGTAACTACTGAACCATTGATAATGGTATCATCAATTTGATCAAGATTAAAGTATTTTTTCATGAACATCAGGATCAAATGTGTTTATGTCTTGTGCATTAGACAAATTGTATGGGCCAATATGGGTTCTAACTAATTTATTTAAGTAAGCACCTGATTGTAATCTAGTAGCCACATCTCTCACTAAACTACGAATGTATGTGCCCTTAGAACACATAACTTCAAATTTAACTAAAGGAAAAAGTGAAGCATCTATTTTAAAGTCATAAATTACCGCATCCCTTATCTTAATAGCTAAATCTGTATCATGAATTCCTTCTCGAGCATAGCTATACAACCTCTTACCTCCTAATTTAACTGCACTATAAATAGGAGGAAGCTGTTTAATTTCACCCAAAAATTGGTGTTCAATTATTTCTTCAATAGAATCTGAATTAATATGATCTATTGGAAATTCTGCATCAAAATCAGTTTCTAAATCAATCGAAGGGGTGGTTTTACCAAAAATCATTTCTCCAGTATACGTCTTTGGAAGATTTTGGAAATAATCTATTTTTTTTGTGTGTTTGCCAACACATATAATGAGTAAACCTGTAGCAAGAGGATCTAAAGTACCTGCGTGACCTATTTTCTTAAAATTACCTTTAAATTTTAATTTCTTTACTACATCAAAAGATGTCCAATTTGTTGGTTTATTAATCAAATAGAAATGGTCATCTATACGTTCTACTTCCACAATAAATATATACCAAAAACTAAACCTATAAATATTCTGTAATAACCAAAATATTTAAATCCATAGCGACTTACCAAATTGACCATAAAATTGATCGAAATGATTGCTACAAAAAATGAAATAAAATATGAAGTAGCTAGTAAAATACCATTAGATCCAGTTGTAAAATCTATAATATTTTCACGATAATCAATCATCTTCTTTGCACAAGCACCCAATATTGTGGGTATTCCTAATAAAAAGGAATATTCGATTGCGTCCCTGTGACTTAAACCTACGATTCGACCACCGATAATAGAAGCACCAGATCTCGAAACTCCAGGAATCATTGCTAAACATTGAAACAATCCTATTTTAAAGGATTGATGTATAGTTATACCATCAATATCATTATGGTTTTTATCACTGTCGGTTACCCACTTATCAATAAATACTAAAACAAACCCACCTAAAATCCAACTTAAACTAATAAACCAATATCCTTGAAATAAGGATTCAAGAAAATCATCTAGTAATAAACCAAACAAAACAGCTGGGATAAATGATATAAATACAAACTTATATATATGCAATGAACTTGTTAACCGCTTGTAGTACAATACAGGAACAGCAGATATAGCTCCCAATTGAATGAATATGGTAAAAAAGTTTAAAAAGGGAGAAGGGGGAATGGCTAATAAATATTCGCCTACAATAAGATGCGCCGTAGATGATATTGGTAAAAATTCACTTAATCCTTCAATAATACCCAGAAGTATAGCATAAAATAAATCAAACATTATTTCGCTTATTAAATATTGCCAAAATTGGTATTAACACACCAACCAAAACAATTATTGGGCCGAGAGTAAGACCTAAAAATCCAAAACCAAATGGCTCTTTATCCAATGTCATAATTATAAATCCAATAAACATGCTGATAATACCTATAATCAGGACAATTACATCTTTGGACTTAAGAGGAAAGTTTGTTTTGTTATGAACAGCCATCGTTATATTAGATTAACTTGAGAAATTTTTAAATATTTATTTAGGGCAATAAATGAACTTATTAAACAGAAAAGAATACAGTAAAGTAAATTAACACTAAATAAATTAACCTGATTATTTATATCAAATACCAGATTCTTAATTTCAGGAACTTCTAGAGAAACATAATAAAGTAATCCATTAATTAATACATAACCAATTAAACTACCAATTATACCAATTACAATTGAATTTAAGAGGTATGGCTTTCTAATAAAAGTATTTGTTGAACCTAGTAATTGCATGGATTTAATTATCAATCTATTTGAATGAATATTTAACCTAACGTAATTAGATATTTGCAAGTAAATCCAAAAACTTAAGATAGAAATTAACAAAAGACTAATACTTGTTAAAACGTTTAGTTTAGGAGATATTTTACTAAATACGTTACTAGGGAAACTAACATCGTACACGCCCTCAATTCCTTTTGTTTGATCAATCAATTTTTTAATCTCTCCTTCAGAATTATTTTTAGAATTAATTCCTAAAATTAGTAGGTTTTTGAATGGATTAATATCCCCCAATAGCTCTTCGTAATTTTCATGAGAGGATGCTAAAAAATCTTTTGCTATTTTATCTTTGGATACAAATTTTATATCCTTTTTGTTAAAGGAAGGATTATTTTTCAATAGTTCTATTGTAGTATTTATTTGAGAGACATTCAATGAATCCTCAAGATATACATAGGCTTTAAATTCATTATTCAAATGCTCTTCCCACTTGCTAGTTCCAAAAAATAGGATAAAAAATAATCCTAAAATAAAAGATAAACCAGCTATTGAGGCAATCATCATTGAATTTAATGACATAGATCGCGAAGTATTATTTTTCATTATTCAAATTTTCTATTTGATCACGTAGAAATGCTGCCTTTTCATAATTTTCATTTTTTAAGGCCTCCAACAATTCAGTCTCCAAATCATTAATTGATTTATTTGTAGACTCATTACCAGTAATATTAGTTTCAATACTTGTCGAGCCTGAATCAACACAAATAGTGGCTAATAGCTCGTCCAATATTCTAATTTCTTTATTTAAACGTATTGCAATAGCCATCGCGTCTGATGGCCTTGCATCCACTACGATATGTTCCATTTCTTTAATGAGATGTAGCTCTGCATAAAAAATACCATCCTTAAAACTAGAAATGCAAACATGACTTAATTCAATGTTAGTTGACTTAAGGACTTGTATAAACAAATCATGAGTTAAAGGTCTAATAACAGTAATGCTTTCAATAATAATTGAAATAGATTGAGCTTCCTGACTTCCTATAACAATTGGAAAAGAAAGGTTGGGCGCATCATTGCTCTTTAAAACCACAATAAAAGAACTAGCTCCAATTGAACTTGGAGTAATGGTACTAATAGACAGGGAATGGTATGTAGGCAATTGATAAAATATATAAACACAAATATATCAAAATGAGGCCTATTTTTATTAGCTTTTTAGTTTTTTTATAAGCCTTGGAAGCACATCAAATACATCGCCAACAATACCAAAATCAGCGTGGCTAAAAAATGGAGCTTCACGATCATTATTTATTACCACAATTGTCTTTGATGAGTTAACACCTGCTAAATGCTGTATGGCACCAGAAATTCCACAAGCAATATAAATTTTAGGTGCTATTTTAACACCAGTCTGTCCCACATGCTCATGATGTGGCCTCCAATCAAGATCAGAAACTGGTTTTGAGCATGCAGTAGCCGCGTTTAATAAATTGGCTAATTCTTCAACCATTGGCCAATTGCTAGGATCTTTTAACCCTCTTCCTGCGCCCACTACTATTTCAGCATCACTTAATGAAATGGTAGAATTCATTGTATCATGAACATTAACTACACCATAAGCTGCTGTTTCAGAGTTTAAATGGGTAGGTAAAACTGCAATGAAATGTTGGTCATTATTTATGGTTGAAGCTTTTAAATTATTATTTACCAATATAAAAAATGACTGATCTAGTGTAGAATAATGACTTATTACTTTGTTATTAAAAACACTTATAGAATAAGATAAATCATCATTGTGTCTGTTAAAGTCAATAACTTGAGATTTTACATTAGCATTTAATCTAAATGCAATCTGTGGAATCAAAATATCCGTCAGAGGAGATTTAATTGCGAATCCATTTGAAATATTTCTCAATTGTAAATCCTTCACTATAGATGAAACTACATGAGTATCGGCAAAAGTAATAGTAGAATTTGAATCTATGACAACTAAATCGATGTCTGAATCCTTTGGTAAAAAATACTCTTCACACAATGAAAAAGTATAAAATACAATACTATCGTATTTTAAATCCAAAACCTTATTCCATAAATTGACTGATTTACTAGTTAGTTTACCATTAGTAAAATCAACAAAAATTGCTACATTCTTCATAATACTAGACATTAGTTAATAAGTCAATTAAATCTTCAGCATTATCTAAATCGATCATAACACCTTTACGTTTTGTTTCGACAAGTTCTAATTTGTTTAATTTATCCCCTTTGTGAGCGGCTGCTGAAACGACTAATATTTCCTTCGTCCTGGCAGCCATAATTCCACGCATATTAGGAATTTTCCATTCAGCAATTGGTTCTTGACAACCAAGTACGAGCGGGGGTGAACAGGCAAGTGTTGCTTTACCTTTGATCAACTCCACTACAATTTCTATCTTATCATTTAGAATATCTAGTTTTTGAACTGGGCTAAATACATCAATGCCTAATTGGGCAGCCACCAAACCTGGTACTAGTGCATTTCCGTAATCAATCGTCTCTTTGCCCATTAAAATTAGATCGAAAGGATTTTCCTTTACAAATGAAGATATTTCATTTGCTACTTGAATTGAATCAACTGGCTCAGTATCAATACGAATTGCACGATCAGCTCCTAGTGCTAAACATTTCCTAATTAGAGGTTCAGAGTCTGCATTACCAACGTGAAGAACGACTACCTCTGCTTGGCTACTTTCCTTTAACTCTATAGCACGAGATAAGGCATAATCATCATAAGGACCAACAATAAAAGTTATACCACTAAAGTTGAAATTGTTATTGTCACTAAGTACTATCTTTGAGGTAGTATCAGGAACACAAGAAATACATACGAGTATCTTCATAATATTAAATTTGTTATGCAAGCATACTAAATTGTTTTAATAAAATAAAATGAACCGAAAAAAATTTATTGAAAATGAAATTGAAAATGACGCCAATAATCCTTTAAATTATTACTTATTGGCAATCGAATTAAGAAAAGAGATGAATTTCATCCAATTTGAAAATACACTCGAATTTATGTTAAAAAACTTTCATGAATATCTACCTATCTATTTTGTATACGCAGAATATCTCTTTCAAATTGAAAATAATGATAAAGCAAAAAAAATAGCGAATTTGGGTATTGCAATCGCGAAGGAAAAACAAAATGTAAAAGTAGCTAAAGAATTAGAGCAATTAATTTTGATCAATGATTAGAATTAAGTCAATAAAACCTCTTCTAAATCTTTTTCAATAATTAAATTGTCGATTATAAATTTTTGCCTCTCAGGAGTATTCTTTCCCATATAGTAGTTCAATAGTTGTGGAATCGTAAAGTCTTTTTCCAGAATAACTGGTTCTAACTTTATATTTTCCCCGATAAATGTACCAAACTCTTCAGGTGATATTTCTCCTAATCCCTTGAATCTAGTTATCTCTGGTTTGGGTCCTAATTTCTCAATGGCATTTCTCCTTTCCTCATCGGAATAACAATAAATTGTTTCTTTTTTATTCCTTACACGAAAGAGTGGGGTTTCCAGAATATACAAATGTCCGTTTCTCACTAAATCTGGGAAAAACTGAAGGAAAAATGTTAAAATAAGTAAGCGTATATGCATTCCATCTACATCAGCATCTGTTGCAATAACAATCTTATTATATCTAAGATTATCTAAAGAATCTTCAATATCAAGTGCATGTTGCAAAAGATTAAATTCTTCGTTTTCGTATACAATTTTTTTTGTTAAACCGTAACTATTTAATGGTTTACCACGAAGACTAAAAACTGCTTGAGTTTGTACGTCTCTTGACTTGGTTATACTACCACTGGCAGAATCACCTTCGGTAATAAATAAAACAGTGTCATGTTTAGAATCAGCTTTTTCATCAGAAAGATGGATACGACAATCACGTAGTTTCTTGTTATGTAGGTTTGCTTTCTTAGCACGTTCATTAGCTAATTTTTTTATACCTGCAATATCTTTTCGCTCTCTCTCAGATTGTAAAATGCGTTTTAAAATTGCATCAGCAACTGTAGGATTTTTGTGTAGGTAATTATCTAATTCTGTTTTTACAAAATCTCCAATAAAAGCACGAACAGAAGGAGAGGAGGAATCCGGAGATATATTGGTCGAACCAAGTTTAGTTTTAGTTTGAGACTCGAAAACAGGCTCCTGCACACGAATAGCTATTGCGCCAACAATACTTGCTCTAACATCCGATGGATCAAACTCCTTTTTAAAAAACTCACGTGTTGTTTTAACTAAAGCTTCACGAAAAGCGGCTAAATGAGTACCTCCTTGCGTGGTATTTTGACCGTTGACAAATGAATAATATTCTTCACCGTACTGGTTATTATGCGTTATAGCCAATTCAATATCACTACCTTTTAAGTGTATTATAGGATACCTATTTTCTTCAGCATTGGTTTTTTTAGATAATAAATCGAATAATCCTTTTTCTGAAAAATATTTTTGACCATTAAAATTAATAGTCAGACCCGCATTTAGATAGGCATAATTCCAAAACAAAGAATCTAAATACTGAGGTATAAAGTGATAATTTTTAAATACAGAGTTGTCTGGTTCAAAACATATATAGGTCCCACTTTTTGCATTTGAAGTTTCTATATCTGAAGATTCACTAATTAATTCTCCTTTACTGAATTCAGCCCACTTGGTCTGGCCATCGCGATAAGACTGAACCTTAAAATAATTAGAAAGTGCATTTGTTGCCTTTGTTCCTACACCATTTAAACCAACTGATTTTTGAAAAGCTCCTGAATCATATTTACCGCCTGTATTAATTTTAGAAACACAATCAATTACCTTGCCTAAAGGAATACCTCTTCCAAAATCTCTAACTTCAACTTTATGATCAGATATTTTAACATCAATATGCTTACCATTGCCCATCATGTGCTCATCAATTGAGTTATCCATGATTTCTTTAACTAACACATAAATGCCATCATCAACAGACGACCCGTCCCCTAATTTACCAATATACATTCCGGGACGAAGCCTTATATGCTCTTTCCAATCTAATGAACGTATACTATCATCATTATAAACAGGTACTGTATTTTCCATATTTTTTAATCTATATAAACCGAATTCTAATACTTAATTTAATACTTATTCAACAGTAAAGATTTTTATAAAGTTAAGGAATGCTGCGCTTTTTTTCGTTATTTCGCATCTTATTATCAAGATAATTTACAATAACATGACGCTACGAAAAATTTACTTAGCGATATTTTTATCCATCATAAGTTTACAGATAAAAGCACAGATGTTACCAATAACTGGCATGCCCAACATACCAAACCAGTTATTGATGAGACCAAATAATACCGGTAATAATATGCTCCCTCAAGGAGCGAGCAATTCTTCTAAAAGGAATGTTGTGTATTCGGGTCAACAAAAGAAGTTAAGAGACAGTTTAATTACGGCTAGAATTAATCCTGATCTCACAGAAGAAGTAGATACGGCTATTGTTAATTTAAGAAAGAAAATTTTCGGTTTTTCTATTTTTAACAATAAAATAGGCGTTTTTGAACCCAATTTAAAAATTGCAACTCCAATTAATTACATCGTGGGTCCAGATGATGAATTGATTGTAGATATTAACGGCTATTCCGAAGAGCATTATAATTTGATTGTTAGTCCAGACGGTTATGTTAAAATAAACAGAATAGGCAACGTATATGTGGCTGGATTAACAATAGATCAGGCTAAAAGCAAAATTATAAACCGCCTCTCTCAGATTTTTATTGGCTTAAAACAGGGATCAACTAATGCAAGTCCAACTACCTTAACAGCTTCAGTAAGTCTGGGTAATATTCGCACTATTGGTGTTACCGTGCAAGGAGAAGTAATGTTTCCAGGTACTTATTCAGTACCATCTTTAGCTAGAATAATGAATGTATTGTATTTAGCTGGAGGTCCTACTGAAAATGGTACATTTAGAGAGATACAGTTAATTCGAAATAAAAAATTAGTAGGTAAACTTGACTTGTATGATCTACTTACATCAGGAATACAACGAAATGATATGATTCTTCAGGATCAAGATGTCATTAAAGTAGGTGTATATAAATCAAGAATCGAGGTAAAGGGGAAGGTGAAGCGTCCCGCATTATTCGAGGTATTACCAAATGAAAATTTAGAATATGTATTAAATAATTTTTCAGGAGGATTTACGGAGGATGCGTTTAAGGATTTAGTTAAAGTTACTCGATATACTAATCGTGATAGAAAATTAATAGATTTAAATTCAGAAATTTTCAATTCATTTTATCCCCAAACAGGTGATTTAATTCAAGTTGAATCGATTGATAAGGATCGTTTTGAAAATAAAATTAGTGTTATTGGTGAAGTATTTAGACCAGGCGATTTTGCTTTAGAGGGTAACGAAACTTTACTTAAAGTAATTAATCGTTCTGGTGGGTTAAAAGAGGATGCATTCTTAGATCGTGTATTAATTGAAAGAATCAATCAGGACCTGTCAAGAGTAAATCTATCTGTAAATCTGAAAGAAATACTATTGGATGCAACTAAAGACATCCAGTTAAAAAGGGAAGATAAAATATCTGTTTTCTCTATTTTAGATTTAAGAGAAAAATATACCGTTACAATCCACGGAGAAATCAATATTATTAAAAAGGTAAACAAATCGAAAGATCCTGAAAAAAGCATTTCTAAGGCTGGAATTAAACTTGCATCCGAAAATCAGACTAATTCAACACAAAGTAAAACAGGTCTTTTACAAGGTGGATTAGGTTCACAAGGAGGAGATGAGGAGAATGTTGATGAGGAAGAAAAAGTTGATATTGATACTGAAATCGCTAATGACTTGAAATCAGATAATACAAGCAATTCTTTAATCAATAGACAAGTAAAGCTAACTCTACCATTTGTAGAGAATATGACAGTTGAAGATTTAATTTTAAAAGCTGGAGGACTTAGGGAATCTGCGGCCACAGGGTTTGTGGAAATAGTAAGAAGAAAAAAGAATATTGGTTTGGATAGCCCTAAGCTAATTAATTCTCAAATTGCCGAAATCATCAAATTTGGAATTAGTAAAAATTTACAATTAGATGCTACAGCTTCTACATTCAAGCTAATGCCATTTGATGAGGTCTTTATCCGAACTTCTCCTAATTACGAATTGCAACAATTTGTAACGATGCAAGGTCAATTGGTTTTCCCAGGAGTATACGGATTAGAAAAAAAGGATGAAAGATTATCTGAACTAGTAACTAGAGCTGGAGGATTAAATAACCAAGCTTATCCACAAGGAGCCAGATTAATTCGTAAAAACATTCTAACTGAGTCAGAGAAAACTAGAAAAAAAGAACAGTTAAATCAAATTCAAGATAATTTTAATGGTGTAGTCATTAAAGCAGATGAATCAGTAACTAAAAACACAGAGTTAATAGGTATTAATTTATTGGCAGCGCTTAACAATCCAGGGGGAGAGGAAGATCTATTTTTGAATGAAGGAGATATTATCGATATACCAAGACAACCACAAACAGTGAAGGTGACTGGTGAAGTGCTATATCCTAATTCAGTTAAGTTCAACGAAGGTAAGTCATTTAAAGATTTTATATCAGAGGCTGGTGGATTTACGTCAAATTCAGCAAGAAAAAGAGCCTATGTATTATATTCAAATGGCTCAGTCAAAAGAGCACGCACATTTTTGTTTATTCGATTCTTTCCAAAAATTGAGAGAGGAGCAGAAATTATTGTGCCAAAGAATGTAAAAAATGTCAATACCGCTCAACAGGTATTTCAGTTAGTGTCTGTTTTAACAGGAACAGTCACCAGTGTAATCGGTATTATTACTCTGATTAAAGCAACGGCAAATTAATTATGGAATTACAACAAGATCAATTTTCATTCAAACGTTTAATTTTAAAATGCCTGTTAGTTATTCCTTACATTAAGGAAAATAAAAAGGTATTGTCAATAGGTGCTTTCTGTGGTTTATTAGTTGGTGGTGGATATGAATATTATAAAGCACAAGATGTTAATTTTAAAACGGAGATCGTCTTTGTAGTTGATGGTGACAATGGTGGTAATGCAGGTGGGTTGTTAGAGCTGGCCAATTCATTTGGATTAGGTGGCGGTATGGGAAGTAATGCCTCATTGTTTAGTGGTGAAAATTTTAAAGAGCTCTTAAAAACCAAATCTATATTTAGGAAAGCGCTATTAACTAAAGTTAGATACGGAAAAAAAGAAGGTATATTTGCAAATATATTCCTTGAAAAATCACGAATTAGCGAATTTGAATGGAAAAATCGGCCTGCAGATTTTTATAATCACAGATTTAAAACTTCAGATCTTACTAAGTTATCTTCCCAAGATAGAAATATCCTGGATGCATTATATGATTTCTTAAAGGGACAAACAGTTATCGCTAATGAGAATCCAAAATCTACATTTCAAACGCTTACTGTAGAGACTAGAGATGATACCTTGTCATATATATGGGCAAGGCTTTATTTAAAAACGGTTACAAATTTTTACATTGATACAAAAACTAAAAAATCACAAGAATTATTGATTTTGTTGGATAAGAGAGTTGATTCACTGCGAACAGCTTTGTACTATACGCAAGGGAAGTTAGCCAACTATAATGATCAGAATCAACAAATAATCTTTCAACGTGCTCGTATTATAGCTGAAAGACTTCAGCTATCTTCTCAACAATTACAGGGCATGTATTTAGAGTCGGTAAGAAATTACGATAATCTTAAGTTTTCTTTAGCAAAGGAAACCCCTTTATTCACTGTTATATCAGAACCAGAAATAAGTACCGTTGGCATAAGACACTTTTACGGTCCAATTACATTAATTGGAATAATTCTAGGCGTATTTTTAAGTAGTTTTATCTTGAATGTAGTTAGGATCTACAAGGAAATGATGTCAAAGTAATTGCATGAATAACATACTTTCAAAATTCAAAGAAATAGGCAAGGATTACGAGTTATTGGTAATTTTAGCTAAAAGAGATATTTCTGTTCGTTATAAACAAACCATTTTAGGAGTTGCATGGGCAGTTATTCGCCCGATGGCAACAATGTTGGTTTTTTTATTTGCATTTAAAAATGTAGCCAACATTAAAGACTTTTCTGGTTATCCAATTCAATTAGTTATATTCTCAGGTATTTTATTTTGGAATTTCTTTGCAAATGGTTTTCAATCCATCAGTCAATCCATTTTAGTCAATAGTAATTTAATTTCGAAAGTATACTTCCCAAGATTAATCATTTGTATTTCAAGTCTAGCAGTAACATTAGTTGATTTTATTGTTGGATTATTAGTATATATAATTCTATTACTTGGTTTGCACCAACCAATCACTGAAACCATATTATTATTACCAGTAGCCTTACTTATTACGACAATATTTAGTTTAGGCCTTGGATTGATATTTACCTCTTTTGCAATAAAATATAGAGATTTACTACAGGCTATACCTTTGATTGTTCAATACGGATTTTTTGTCACTCCAATTGTTTATACTTCCAATGAATTTATGGGTAAGTCTTGGTATTCCATTTATGCTATACTTAATCCATTGGCATCTTTGGTTGAATTTTTTCGATTTTGCCTAATTCCAAATTATTCACTTTACTCAATTGATAATATTCTTATAGCATGTGCATCGAGTATTATTATTTTCATAATTGGTATTCTTGTATTTGATAGCCGCGAAGATTCATTTGTAGACCATTTATAGTATGAATATTATTGATGTAGAATCAATTTCTAAGAAATATAATTTAGCCACCAACAATGAGCCTAAATCCTTACGGAATGGCTTTACAGATTTTTTTAAAACAACACCCAAAAAAGAATTTTGGGCTGTAAATGATGTTAGTTTTTCATTACAAAAAGGAGATAAATTAGGTATTATTGGAAATAATGGTGCTGGTAAATCTACTCTTTTAAAAATACTTAGTAGAATTACTAAACCAACTACTGGCCATATTCATGTTAGAGGAAAAGTTGCTAGTTTGTTGGAAGTGGGTACTGGATTTCATCCAGAATTAACCGGAAGAGAGAATATTTTTCTCAATGGTGCAATACTTGGGATGTCTAAAGCAGAAATTACAAAGCAATTTGATGAAATTGTAGATTTTGCAGGTAATCAAATTGGTCAATTTTTAGACACACCTGTAAAGAGATATTCTTCTGGAATGTATGTACGTCTTGGATTTGCTATTTCTGCACATCTAAATCCTGAAATATTAATTGTCGATGAAGTTTTAGCCGTTGGAGATGCCGATTTTCAAAAAAAATCATTGGGCAAGATGAAAGAAGTCGCAGCAAATGACCGTACGATTCTATTTGTTAGCCATAATTTAACTGCAGTAGCTAATTTATGTAATAAAACATTACATCTAGAAAGGGGAAGGGTAAAGCAATTTGGAGAAACAGGGGAGGTGATCAATAACTATATGGCAAATATGCAGAATAACGTATATGAGCAACAATATACGAATTACTTAGAAGCCCCAGGGAATGAATTTGTTAGATTAAAATCGTGTTCTTTAATTCCAAATTTAGTTGATAATCAAACATATATGGACGTGAGAAACTCCATTCGTTTAGCAATTGAGTTTTGGAATACACAAGACAATCAAAATTTAAATATTAGTTTACATCTCTATGCAAGCACGGGAGAATGCATATTTAATATTAGTACACCCATGGGAAATTTCAACAAAGGGGTTGTTAGTGCAACTACTGAAATTCCAGGAAACTTTATGAATGATGGAAGCTATGTAATTTCATTCATGATTGTAAAAGACAAGTCAATTGTATTACATAATTTTGAGGAAGTATTTAATTTTGAAATTGCTGATTATCGCATAGATACAACTTGGTATGGCAAATGGCCTGGTTACATTCGGCCAAACTTTGAATTTCCTATTGTTCAAACCTCTAACGCATTGTAGCTATGCTTTATGTTACCAAATCATTTCTCCCTGATTTAAATGAATATGTAGCCTATTTGGAAAAAATTTGGTCAAGTAATCATTTAACCAATGATGGCCCATTATTGCTTGAACTCGAAAAAAAATTAGCTGAATTTTTAGAAGTAGAGAATTTAATATTTGTTGGCAATGGTACCATTGCATTACAATTAGCTATTAAAGCTCTAGAAATACAAGGTGATGTCATTACAACACCATTCTCTTATTGTGCGACGACAAATGCCTTAATTTGGGAAAATTGTAATCCAATTTTTGCAGATATTAACCCAGAATCACTGACAGTAGATAGTCATTCCATGTCTGCAAAATTAGCTTCCACAACTAAGGCTATATTAACAACACATGTATATGGAAATGCAGGGGATTTAGAAAAACAAGAAGCATTAGCAATACAAGCAGGAATACCATTAATTTACGATGGCGCGCATGCTTTTGGAGTTAGATATAAAAATAAATCTATTTTCACCTATGGTGATATTACCACATGTAGTTTTCATGCTACTAAAATTTTTCATACCGTCGAAGGTGGTGCTGTCATTGTAAAAGATTCTAAAATTGCATCTAAAGTAAGGGAATTACGTAGCTTTGGCCACAAAGGAGATCTCTATTTTTCTCCTGGAATTAATGGTAAAAATTCAGAATTTCATGCGGCTATGGGCCTTGTTAATCTGAAGCATTTCGACGAAATTAAACTGCATAGACAAAAGGCTAGTACTTTATATGAGTCTTTATTAACAGATCAAATTCCCTTAATTAATTGGAATACAGATATTGATCGAAATTTTAGTTATTTCCCTATTCTAGCAAAAAGCGAAAATCATTTAGAAGAATTAATTAGTTATTTACATAATGATGACATTTATCCTAGAAGATACTTTTTCCCTTCTTTAAATGAACTTCCATTCTTGAATCATCAATCTTGTCCAATCTCAGAGGATATTTCAAAGCGCGTATTATGTTTGCCTTTGTCAGCTACCATTACAGATCAAGAAATTGAACATGTGTCCAGAATTATAAATACAAATTATTAATTCTAATAAGGTATGTATGTCATTGTTCTCATTTCATTTATTCTACTCTCTTTAAAAATAGCTTCTAAAATTTCTAACAAAAATTTTGAAGAGATTTTTCTCATAGGATTTATACTTTACAGTACAAGTATTATTGCATCTGGCTATGTATTGTCTTCATTAACTATTTGGAACAATAGATTCGCATGGTCGATTTTACCGTTTACAGTAAGTATTCTACTGTATAGTTTTTTTCGTTTGCCCTTGTTTGTGAATCAACAGGTAGATACATCAACTTTTAAAATTACTGGTCGGGCAATTCAAAAGTTACATGAAACATACCAAGAAGCTTCGAAAACAGAACGAACCGCCTTTTCTATATTACTAATTGCCTTTGTTATTTTGCATGGCATCCAACTGGCCATTACCTATTATACACCTCCAAATGAATGGGATAGTATGACTGGGCATCTAAATAGAATTTTGTATTTTCTACAAAATGGTTCATTCAAACATTTCATTGGAACTAATTGGAATATAGATACTTATCCCAAAAGCTTTTCATCCATTCAAGTTTATCCTTTCTTGATGACAAATTGGAATGAACATTTCTTTAAACTACCGAATTTATCAGCTTATTGGATTTTATTTTTAGGGAGTTATGCACTTTTAAAACGACTGCAACTTTCCTTCAAAAGTAGTTTTTTTAGTGCTGCTCTAATATTGTTTATTCCAATTGCGATCATACAATCTACATCGACTGATACAGATATTGTATTAGCAGCTTATTTGATATCATTGGTGTATTTTCTTATTAGTTTCAAGAATACCCAACAAACCATTTATATTTATTTAGCAGCATTGACATTTTCAATCGCCTTAAGTCATAAAATAACCTTCGTTTTTTCATTTATACCACTAGGCATACTAATTATCTACATCGTACGTGAAACTGTGTTTATAAATTGGAAACATAGTTTGCGTCACTTTATGATAGCACATATTTTGTTTATTTCACTTATTACATTACCCACAGGTTATATTAGCAATTTTATTCATTACGGTCATCCAATTGGACCTAAAACCGCAACGCAACACCAATCAATTGAGCGAGCAGGGACATATAGTAATTTAGTTAAACACGGAACTAGGAATTTTATACGCTATCATTTTGATCTTTTGAATTTAGATGGATTGCGCAATATTGATAATATCGAACAAATCCAGCGAAAAGTTAAACCGATTTTTCAAAAAATAGATCGTGGATTAAAATTAGGCTTAGAAAAGGAGACAGACTTTACCATAATTCCATTTTCATTTAACAGACGTTTTGAATTTTATAATGGAACGCCTATTTACGGTATATTTTATTTTTTGTTTTTGATTCCTTCTATAATAGTCGCCTTTAGCAGAAATACGAATAAGATATTTAGGTATTTTTTTGCGGCTTATATATTACATATGATAGCCTTATCATATACTGCTGCCTATGATCCATGGAAAGGGCGTTATATGTTAAGTTCACTAATATATTTGATTCCATTAGTTGGAAACTTATTACATCAAAAATCACTTTTCCAGCAGAGTAAATTAGGTAAAACATATTTAATTATATGTACACTATTTGTATCAATGACTGGTTTATCTAGTATAGTTTTTCATATCAGAGCATTACCTTTTGGTGCTTATGGAAAGCCATCCATTTTCACATTAACTCGTATGGAAGCTTTAACCATCTCTAGACCAGATATTACAGCTGCCTACACAAAATTCGATCAGATTGTACCTCAAAAAGCTATAGTTGCATTAGCTACTATCAATGATGATTATGAATACCCACTTTGGGGTAATTCGTTTTCACGTAAATTAATCCCGATAAATCCATTTGAACAGGGTTTACAACCTATACCTGCGCACGCAGAATATTTATTTTTCGCAAAATCGGTAATAACTCCATTACCTGGAGATATTAACTTAGGAACATCACACGATTTTTATAGTGGAGTGATTGTTCCAGCTGAGGATTATTATTTAAGGAAGTTAAAGTAGTCCTTGAATAAATGATTAAAGGTTATTACCATGTTTTATTGGTTTTAAAAACCCAATACTTTCCAATAAATTGCGGCTACAATGAATATAAAGGAAAATATTGCTGAAGGCTTAAGATCAATTAAAGGGAACCTTTTAAGAACCATCTTAACCGCCCTTATCATTTCACTAGGGATTACCTCGTTAGTTGGTATACTTACGGCCATTGATGGCATTCAAAGTTCAGTAGATAATTCATTTTCAGGATTAGGTGCCAATTCTTTTGATATTCGTAATAGGCCCGCTAATCAAATTCGTAGGGAGGGGCAAAAAGAAAAACGTTTTAAAAATATTGACTATCGTCAAGCCTACCGGTACAAATCTCTTTTCTCATCGAAAGGAAAGGTGTCTTTAAAAACCAATGTCTCCAATAATGCAATTGCAAAGTTTGAATCCAAGAAAACAAATCCCAATACGCGATTAGTTGGAATTGATGATAATTTCATTGAATTAAAGGGTTATAAAATAGGAGGGGGCCGAAATTTTTCTTCAAATGAATTTACAAATGCGATAAATGTATGTTTGCTAGGTGTTGATGTTATTGATCAACTATTCGGCAAAAAGAACCCCATTAACCAAGAAATTTTAGTCAATGGAATTAGACTAAAGGTTATCGGAATTTTAGCAAAAAAAGGCAATTTAATGGGAGGTGGCGATGATCGTGTCGTTATGGTTCCATTAGAAACAGGTCGCAAGATGGCAGTTGGCCGTAACTTAACATTCGATATTACTACTTCTTCTACCAAAGTTGAAAATTTGGATAACTTCATGGAAGAAGCCAGAGGAGTAATGCGCAAGGTTAGAATGGATCCGATTACAGAAGAGGATTCTTTCTCATTGGATAGATCAGATTCAATAGCAAAAAGTTTCGAAAGTATAACATCTAGTTTACAATTAGGCGGCTTTGTTATTGGTTTTATTACTTTACTTGGAGCAGCTATTGCCTTAATGAATATTATGATGGTATCGGTCTCTGAAAGAACTAGAGAAATTGGTATTCGAAAGTCTTTAGGGGCAACACCATTTAGAATTCTACAGCAATTTTTGATTGAAGCAATTGTTATATGTTTGATTGGAGGAATTGGAGGCATCATATTGGCTATTCCAATTGGTAATTTAATTGCTCAAGGCATTAGTTCTGGGACCGCTAGTTTTATTATTCCTTGGTTATGGATGACAGTTGGTATAATAATTTGCGTGTTAGTAGGCTTATTTTCAGGAATTTACCCTGCATTTAAGGCCTCCAAACTAGATCCAGTAGATGCTTTACGCTATGAATAATCCGGAATTATTTAATAGAAACTTGATTTAATAGCGAAATTGCCCTACTTTTGCAGAGCAATTAGAGCTTAATAGTTCAATTTAATTGCCCAGATGGCGGAATTGGTAGACGCGCTGGTCTCAAACACCCGTGGGTGCAAGCCCGTGCCGGTTCGACTCCGGCTCTGGGTACAAGCCTCTCAAGTAATTGAGAGGCTTTACCTTTTTAGAGCTTTTTATTTACACAGTCTTTCCATCGATCATACGCTTCGATTGTTTGAGTTCTATATTTAGCGTCTGGTTCGATTAATTTAATGCGCTTAATGGAAGAGACAGCTTCTTGCGCTGACTTATAGTAACCTACACCTAAACCAGCGCCAAGAGCTGCTCCGAAAGATCCATCTGATTCTAATAGTTCAACAGCAACATTAGCTGCATTTATTAGCGAATTTGTAAATACTTCACTTAAATACATATTTGCGTATCCAGCTTTTAAAATACGCGCCTTAATGCCAGTAGAATTCAGCATTTCAATCCCATAAGCTAATGAAAACGCAATACCTTCCTGTGCTGATCGAATCAATTCAGCTTTCTTGTGTTTATTAAAATCAAGGTATTCATAACTAGATCCAATATTTCTATTTTGAAAAATACGTTCAGCCCCATTACCAAATGGCAAACAAACTAATCCACAAGAGCCTATAGGAGAGGTAGAAGCTAGCATATTCATTTCATTGTAGGATAATTCAGGAGAAATGTTTGTACGAACCCATCTATTTAAAATTCCAGTTCCATTAATGCACATTAGTACTCCTATTCGATTAGCAACATCTGTGTGTGTTACGTGTGCAAATGAGTTTACGCGATTCTGTGAGTCATATTTTAACTGATCACTGATACCATAAACCACACCAGATGTTCCGGCCGTTGTTGCGATTTCACCGGGCTCCAATACACCCAATGAGAAAGCATTATTAGGTTGATCTCCAGCTTTATAGGTTACTTGGACATTCGTATTCAGACCTAATGAAGCAGCCACATCTTGATCAATTACACCATGATTGGAAAATACTGGCTTGATAGTTGGAATCAACGCTTCATCAAACCCAAAATAATCCATCAACTTATGAGACAAAGAATTCGATTGAAAATCCCAAAAAACACCTTCGGAAAGTGCAGTATTTGTGGTTGTGAACTGTTTGGTTAAACGCCCGGCAATAAAATCCCCCGGTAGCATAACCAACTTAATTTGATCATAAATTTCTTTTTGATTTGCTTTAACCCAACCTAGTTTAGAAGCTGTAAAATTACCTGGGGAATTCAATAAATTAGCTTCACAATAAGTTTTACCAATTCCATCAAAAGCCTGATTACCAATTTCTATAGCTCGTGAATCACACCAAATTATAGATGAACGTAAAACCTTATGGTCTTTATCTAAAACAACCAAACCATGCATTTGATAGGAAATACCTATTGCTCCAATGTCTTTGGGATTATATGTATTGGATGCATTTGCTTTTAAAATCGCTTCTTTTACGCAATACCACCAATGTTCTGGGTCCTGCTCAGCAAATCCAAATTCCGGTGCATAAATTTCATTTTCTATTTCAGGAAACGAAGTTGAAAAAATTAATTGTTGGTTTGCAGCATCAACAACACTAACTTTAATAGATGATGTACCCACATCAACACCACACAAAAGCATAATTTACAGTTTAGATGTTAAAAATAATTATCCCAAGTTACCAAGTAAATCCTCATTTTAAACTTTCAAATATAAAAATTGGAATTAAAAAAGGGGAAATATATTCGTTGATTGGTAAAAGTGGATCCGGAAAGAGTACGGTTGCTAAAATTACAGTAGGAATAAACATATCTAATGAATCTTCAATTATCTCAAATGATAATGAATTGAATAATTCTACAGATAGACTTATTCCACAATTTACAAGCGCTGGTTATGTACCACAATCCCTACATTTAAAACCGCATCATACGGTAAAAGAATATTTGGATTACTTATTTCAAAAAGAACTTAATTTCGAAAAGGCTAAATCAATCAAAAAGTACATTAAACTTTTTCATATTCAGACGATTCTAGATTCCAAAATTCATCAATTATCTGGAGGGGAGAGACAAAAAATAGCTTTAATTGAAGCTATTAGTAAGCCTATTGAATACTTAGTCCTAGATGAACCGTTTAGCCAATTAGATACGGAACAGAAAATAGAGTTTACATCAATTATTCGTGAAGTAATTAGCTTTAAACAAATCCCATGTCTATTAATAAGCCACGACCTTAGTGATGTTATTCGCTTAAGTCAGAAAATTGGTATAGCAGAAAAAGGTAAAATTATATTTCAAGGAGATATACAAAAATTCTGGAAATCGAAGAATTCAATTGCAAAAAGATTAAAATTGGCACTGATTTCGTGGAAAAATCAAACTGATTTACTTATTAATAACCAGAACTTGATTTAAACTTTAACGCAGTTGCTTTTGTCCTTTCTACTAACTCAGTTAATGAAACTTCATATAAATCAGCTAGTTTTTGTGCAATAATAGGAATATTACCAGGGCTATTAGGCTGACCTCGATAGGGGACTGGACTTAAATATGGACTATCTGTTTCTAAAACAATATGTTCAATAGATACTTCTTTAATATCTTCAAACAGGTTGGAATTCTTATAGGTAATTACCCCACCAATACCAAGTTTAAAACCCAAATCAACGAGAACACTAGCTTCACGCGCATCACCCGAAAAACAATGTACAATCCCATACAAATTTTCGAATTCTTTCTTTCTTAAGATTCGAATTAAGTCATCATATGCTTTTCGACAATGTATATCAATCCAAAGACCTCTCTCTAATGCCCAATGACACTGCATTTCGAAGGCAATATTTTGCTCAGATTTAAACGTTGTATCCCAATAATAATCTAGTCCGATTTCACCGATAGCTAGAACCTTATTGTCATCTAGTAATAATTTAATTTCATTTAATTCATTCAAATAATCTTCCTTGACATACGTTGGATGTAGCCCAATCATTGGAAGAGCAAAATCAGGATATTTAGATGCTACTTCATTTAAATCTTTCCAAGATTTTAAATCACAATTAGGCAACCAGACTTCTGAAACCCCTTTTGAACGAATATCATTAATATGAAAATCAAGATCACTTAAAAAGTATGGATCATATAAATGTGCATGCGTATCAATCATAAAGCCTTCAAATTAAAATTATGCTGAACACAAAAAGCTACTAATTCAGGCAATACTTCTTTTAACCTTGGAAACGCTTTTACACTATCATGAAAAACTAAAATAGCTCCTGGTTTTATTGCCAACTTAGCTGACTTAATAATGGCACTAATTGATAAATCTGGATTGTAATCCCCAGATAAATATGACCACATATAGACTGGTTCAATTTGAGTTATATGCTGGTAAACGAATTTACTAACACGACCGTAAGGTGGACGAAATCCAATAGAATTAATTTCTAAATCTTTCAAGATAGTAGAGCAATCATAATAATCCTTTTCAAAACCACTTCGACTATACTTCCATGCATTTGCATGATTCATCGTATGATTACCTATGCTGTGACCATATGTACGAATAGAGTTAACGAGATCAATTTCTGATGCTACATTTTTACCAATACAAAAAAAAGTAGCCTTAGCGGAATAAGTAGCCAAGCATTCCAAAACAAAATTGGTAATTTCGGGAGTAGGTCCATCATCAAATGTAAAATATACATCACGTGAACCATTTTCAACTTGAGATTGCCAAGTTAATTTGGGAAACAAAGATGGAATAAATGAAGGGATTTGATGGATAAACATACCAGAATTTATGATGCAAAATACGAACGTTAATGGAGAAAAAATAATCCTAGGTATTGATCCAGGTACAAGATATTTAGGATATGGCCTTATTCGAATAAATAAAGATAAGGTTACGATACTTCAATACGGCGTTTTAAACCTAACTAAATACACCACACAGGGGGCAAAATTCCTTAAAATTCACGAAAGAGTAGCTCATCTATTGGAGGAATTTATGCCAGATGAAATTGCTATCGAATCGCCATTCTTTGGCAAAAATGTCCAATCTATGTTGAAATTAGGACGTGTTCAAGGAATGGTGATGTCTCTATCTTATTCGAAAGAAATACCTATTACCGAATATGAACCGAAAAAAGTAAAACAATCTGTTACAGGTAATGGAAATGCATCAAAAGAACAGGTTTCAAAAATGGTGGAAATAATAAGTGGCATAAAATTAGAAAGCAAATTACACGATGCCACAGACGCGCTTGGCATTGCGATATGTCATCATTTCCACTCTAAAAATTTAACCTCGTCAGTAAAAGGAACACAAAAAGGGTGGGGAGCCTTTGTCAATGAAAATCCTGACCGAATTAAATAGTTGACAATTGCTTCATTAAAGATTTTAAATCTGCACTTGGTAACAAACAATGATTACCTATACAAACTACAAAAGTCTCCTGTTGACCAATAGATGGCACCCATTTCGCATTTATTTGGGGTAAATCTAGCCAACTAATTTTAGCTAAATTTACTTTAACCATCGCAGAAGGATACTCATTCCAAGAAGCATAAATGCGTAACCAGTTCGCGTGATACAGTGGATTAGCTTGAACCTGATCGAGCACACCTGCCATCATTCCCTTAGCTCGCAAGGTATGCGTGGTATCATCAAATAAAATTCCAGCCCAATAAAACAACTCACAAAGCATGGAATTAGAAGACGGAAGAACCGAATCGGTAACTTCATATTTATTTGAAATTAATGCAGGATTTAAGCTAGACTGGAAACTAAATAAACCATTATGTTGCTCATAATTAGTAAGAATTTCGCTCAATATAAATTTGATTCTATTCACATATTTCGCGTCCGCCGTATAGAGATATAACTCGACTAAAAATAACCCATAGGCGGCCACATCATCTAAAAATGCATATATCGGACGAGCAGAATAATTAATCTGGTGAAGAAGATGATTGGATTTCGTATCAATAAATAATTCTAATTTCTCACCCAATTCAATGGACATCTGGATAAATTGTTCATCCTTTGTTGCTAACCCTGAATGTAGTAGGCCAATACCCAACAAAGCGTTCCAACTCAATAATAACTTAGTGTCAGTTTGAGGGCGAATACGACCAGACCTAACTTTTTTTAATAAATCTAATTCCTTTATGTAAGTAGCATTTAATACAGGATTTTTCTTAAATAAAATGTTAACGCCATCTTCCCAATTCCCATTTGGTTTAATATGGAAATCTTGATAGAAGGGAGCAAATTTTTCATAAGGTAAAATTTCTGTTAACTCATTATATGTCCACACGTAATACTTTCCTTCAATACCTTCACTGTCTGCATCTAATGAAGCAAAATACAAACCTGAAGAGTCCTTCATCTCTGTGTCTAGATATTCAATCGTCGATGTTATAACTTCTTTATAAAGTAATGTATTTGAACGATCATATGCCTTTGCATACACATGTAATAGCTGCGCGTTATCATACAGCATCTTTTCAAAGTGTGGACAGAACCATTCGGAATCTACTGAATATCTTGAAAAACCTCCACCAATCTGATCGAAAATTCCTCCTTGAGCCATTTTAGATAATTGCCTATCTGCATGCTCTAAAATATCCAATTGGGACGTCAGCTTTGCTGGTAAACTCTCAAAAAATAAACCTAAAACGGGGAGGGGGAACTTGGGTGCTTTATTTACTCCACCAAAAATGGGATCTAAATTCTTTCGCATTCGCTCAAGCACATCGGGAATAATGGGCATCATGGAATCTAAATCAAGTTTATAAAGCCCTATATCACCTGCCGATAAATTTGAAGCAAAACCATCTGCAGAGGCTTGCAACTCAGATTTATGCGTAGTATAGGCTGCTTGTATAGAAGACAAAAGTTGAATCCAATTTGCTTTAGGGAAATAAGTTCCACCATAAAATGGTTTTTGATCTGGCATCAAGAATACATGTAAAGGCCAACCACCGGCAAGTCCCATTTGGTGGATTGCGTCCATGTATATTAAATCAATGTCTGGACGCTCTTCTCTATCTACCTTAATACAGACATAATGATCATTCATTATGCTGGCAACCTCTAAATCTTCGAAAGACTCATGTTCCATAACATGACACCAATGGCAGGCTGCATAACCAATACTCAAAATGATTGGTTTGTCAAGTTGCTTTGCCATTTGCAATGCCTCATCGCCCCAAGGTAACCAATGTACTGGGTTATCTTTATGCTGTAATAAATAAGGACTAACTTGGTTTTGCAGTTGATTCATCGTGTAGATTAAAATAGATTAGTACTTTTGTGCAAACATTTCTTATGCCTGAATTTAAATCATTTATAGTTAAACCTGAAATAGCACATGATCCTAATTTGCTTCATCAATTTTTATTGACGGAAGTAGGAGCAAAGCTATTAAATTCAAGCCAGTATCGCATTGAAAAAAAATCAATTGATGCAAGAAGTAGAGACATAAAAGCCAATATAAAAATTGGATTTTATCCCATAGATTTTGACTTCACAACGGATCTCCAATCAAAGTATTCCCTAAAACCTATTCAAACAAATGCTAAATCCGTCATAATTGTCGGAAGTGGTCCAGCTGGTTTGTTTGCTGGACTTAGATTACTTAAATCTGGAATAAAGCCAATTATTATTGAAAGAGGAAATAATGTTCGAGATCGAAGGAGAGATTTAGCTTCTATAAATCGGCATAATGTAGTTAATCCAGATAGTAATTATTGCTTTGGTGAAGGTGGTGCAGGTACATATTCCGATGGAAAACTTTATACACGAAGTACTAAAAGAGGTAATATTGATGCGGTCCTAGAAACCTTTGTTGCCTTCGGAGCAAATCCAAATATTTTGTATGAAGCACATCCACATATTGGAACTAATAAACTCCCTGGAATTATATCAGCAATGCGCGATGCTATAATAGCAGGGGGTGGTGAGGTGCATTTCAAGGAGCGAGTTGTAGAAATACTAACTGATAAAAATTCGATTAAGGGCGTTTTGACAGCTGGAGGAACTGAATACCTTGCCGACCATTTAATCTTAGCCACTGGTCATTCAGCACGTGACATATTCCAACATCTAGTAGCTAAAAATATTCTGATTGAACCAAAACCATTCGCCATAGGCGTACGTATTGAGCATACTCAAAATTTGATAGATACATGTCAATACAAATTAGCTAAACGCCCAGAATATTTACCACCGGCATCTTTTAGTTTGGTGACACAAACAACCTACAAGGGAGTACAGCGAGGTGTTTTTTCATTTTGTATGTGTCCTGGTGGTTTTATTGTACCCTCTGCAACCTCTCAAAATCAAGTAGTCGTCAATGGCATGTCCCCATCAAGGCGAGATTCAAAATATGCAAATTCTGGAATTGTGGTGAGTATAGCGCCTGAAGATTATAAAGAATACCAAGATTACGGGGTATTAGCTGGTATGTATTTACAAGAAGATTTAGAAAATAAAGCACATGGATTGGCAGGAGGGAGCCAACAGGCTATTTCACAATTAACGGGTGATTTCATCAATCGAAAAATTAGTAATCGTTCATTAGATACATCTTATATCCCAGGTCTTATTCCTGGAGATTTACGAACTTTTTTGCCAGAATTTATAGCTGAACCCTTAGCACTCGGATTACGAGATTTTGATCGTAAGATTAAAAACTTTAGCAGTAACATGGGGCAACTAATTGGCCTAGAAAGTCGAACATCCTCACCCGTTAAAATACCAAGAGATCCACTTACATTGGAGCATCCAACCATGCAGGGATTGTATCCATGTGGAGAAGGTGCTGGTTATGCTGGTGGAATCATGTCTGCAGCCATGGATGGAATTAAATCTGCTGAGGCAATATGTAATAAACTAGGCCATGCATGATCGCTTTTCCGACATATTGTCACTTCTCGAGAAGATACCTAATGAGGAAGAAATAAAACAAAATGCTCGTTTGGCTAGTGTTGTAATAATTTTATTACAGGAAAAGGATCAAGAATCTCGTATTGTATTAATTAAACGCACACAATATGACGGACACCACAGTGAACAAATGGCGTTCCCTGGTGGTAAAAAAGATACAAGCGATCCAGATTTATCCGCTACTGCACGTAGAGAAGTCTCCGAAGAAATAGGAATACAACTTGAAGAATCAAAACTTATAAGTCTAAATCCACATTGGATCCCCATATCAAATTATTGGATCCAACCATATTATATTGAAATAGACAAAAAGCTAGATTATACTTTAAATAAAAGAGAAATAAATAGTATTTTTGAAATACCAGTGTCCTTTTTTAAGGATCCCGCTCATTTAAATTTTCATGAACTTCAATACAATGGCCTACGAGTAGAATCTCCACGTTATTTATATGAGGGTCACGAAATTTGGGGGGCGACAGCATTAATCATTTACCAGTTTATTAAATTAATTGATTCAAAATTAATATGAGCGAGCAACTAGAAGGCGAATTACAAAACCAAATTGCAGTAGCAGGAATGTACGAAAATTGGTTTTTAGAATATGCCTCTTATGTTATTCTAGAACGAGCAGTACCTGCGGTAGGTGATGGATTAAAGCCAGTACAAAGACGTATTCTTCATGCTTTAAAAGAAATGGATGATGGCCGTTTTAATAAAGTAGCGAATGTTATTGGTCAAACTATGCAATATCACCCACATGGTGATGCATCCATTAATGATGCTCTAGTCAATTTAGGCCAAAAAGAATTACTTTTTGATTGCCAAGGAAACTGGGGAGATAACCGCACAGGAGATAGTGCAGCGGCCGCTCGATACATCGAAGTTAGACTTTCAAAATTTGCAAATGAGGTAGTATTCAATGCGCAGACTACGCAATGGCAATTATCCTATGATGGTCGCAAAAAAGAACCCATCACATTACCCATAAAGTTCCCTTTATTATTAGCTCAAGGAGTGGAAGGTATCGCTGTGGGATTAGCAACAAAAATTATGCCCCATAATTTTTGTGAAATTCTTCAAGCCTCTATCGACATATTAACAAATAAGAAAGTAGAACTACTTCCAGATTTTCAGTTTGGAGGTTTAATGGATGCCTCTAACTACAACGATGGATTACGAGGTGGCCGCATTAGAGTACGTGCTCGGATTGAGGAACTTGATAAGAAAACGCTCTTAATTAAAGAAATACCTTATACGACAACCACCACTTCCCTAATCGATTCGATTATCAAAGCGAATGATACAGGGAAGATTAAAATTAAAAAGGTCGTTGATAATACGGCCAAAGACGTAGAAATACAAGTACAACTAGCTCCTGGAATTTCACCAGATGTGACTATTGATGCATTATACGCATTTACAGATTGTGAAGTATCTATTTCTCCGAATGCCTGTGTAATTGTAGATGATAAGCCACATTTTATCGGTATTGCAGAAATTTTAAAAGTAAGTACAGCCCAAACAGTTGATTTATTAAAGCAAGAACTCGAGATTCGAAAGAATGAACTAATGGAACGTTTGCTTTTTAGTTCATTAGAGAAAATTTTTATTGAAAACAGAATCTACAGGCAAATTGAAGAATGTGAAACCTTTGAGTTAGTTATAGAAACAGTAGATAAGGGCCTAGATCCATTCAAAAAAGACTTTTACAGAGAAATAACGGAGGAAGATATACTCCGATTGCTTGAAATTCGAATAAAGCGAATATCTAAATTTGATAGCTTTAAAGCTGACGAGTTAATGAAACGTTTGCTAGAAGAGCTAGCAGAGGTTGAAGACAACCTCGCTAATTTAGTTCGTTACGCTATCAATTACTTTAAAAACCTACTCCAGAAATACGGAAAAGGGAGAGAACGTAAAACTGAAATACAAAGCTTTAATACCATTTCTGCAACTGTCGTAGCTGCTGCTAACCAAAAACTATATGTAAATCGTGCTGATGGATTTATCGGATTTGGTTTAAAGAAAGATGAATATGTAATGGACTGTTCGGACATTGATGACATCATTGTCTTCAGGCAAAATGGAACATGTGTTGTTACTAAAATACAAGAAAAAGTATTCGTTGGTAAAGATGTACTCTATGTTGCCGTCTTTAAAAAGAATGACGACCGTAAGGTTTATAATCTTGTCTATACAGACGGTAAATCAGGGGTTTCATTTGTAAAGCGATTTAAAGTAACATCCGTAACACGCGATAGGGAATATCGAGTTGTAGGTGCCGATGCGAAATCAAAAATCACCTATTTTTCAGCCAATGAGAATGGCGAGGCAGAAGTGATAAGTATAAGTTTGACGGCAAATTGTACTGCCAAAATCAAACAATTTGATTATGACTTTGCTAAACTTGCCATCAAAGGACGTGAGTCTTTAGGAAATGTACTTACGAAATACCCAGTTCGAAAAATAATTCAAAAAACAGCTGGTGTATCTACCTTGGGAGGGGTTGATATCTGGTATGACCCTACAATTGGTCGATTAAATCGTGATCAACATGGAAATTATATAGGGAATTTCAATCCTACGGATTTAATTCTAAGTATATATAAATCAGGCAATTACGAATTAACAAATTTTGAGTTAACAAACCGTTATCCAGCGGATGAAATTGTATATCTAAAATTATTCAATCCGAACAGTACCATATCGGCTGTGTATTTTGATGGAGCAAGTAAAACATATTTTATAAAACGGTTTAAAATTGAGACATCAACTATTGATAAAAAGTTTCTATTTATTTCTGACCACAAAGCCTCGAACTTACTAGCTGCAACAGATAATTTTGCTCCAAACGTACAGTTAAAGCACAAGCCAGATGGTAAAACAAGTGAGATTATGTTACTTCCAATCGACGAATTAGTCGAAATCCGAGGCTGGAAAGCAATAGGAAGTAAACTAAATTATATCAAATTATCAGATATACAATTTATAGAAACAGAGGTAAAATCAGAGGAAGTAGCAACTAATCAACATGAAGAACTTGATGTAGATCTGCCTGCAGATAATCCAAAAGAAGTAATTAGCACATCGGATGAAAAACCGGAAGAGATACCACTTGAGATCAAAAGTGGTATAATTGAACAGGAAATTGATGAAATACCATTAGAAATAAAAAATTACGCACCTGATGCTATTCCAAAGGAATCTAACAAAGGTGAACAACTTGGCTTATTTTAATCTATGCAGACGAATTTAAATAATCCTAAAGTATTACGCGCTTGGGCATTTTATGATTGGGCTAATTCAGTTCATTCATTAACAATTACATCCGCGATTTTTCCTATTTATTTTCCAATAGCGGCCGTAATGGCAAATAATTCGAAGGAATTAAATTTCTTAGGTTTGAATTTGGCCAATACTGCCGTTTTTTCATATACCATCTCAGCTGCATTTCTGATCTTAGCAATCTTGATGCCTATGCTATCAGGTATAGCGGATTACCAAGGAACAAGAAAAGGATTTATGAAATTCTTTTGTTACCTAGGATCCATAAGCTGCATGGCACTTTTTTTCTTTGAGAAAGGCAATTATTATATCGGCACCTTCGGGTTTCTTTTTTCGATTATTGGATGGGGGGGAAGCATGGTTTTTTACAATTCCTTTTTACCTCAAATTGCATCGCCGGATCGTTTTGATGAATTAAGTGCACGCGGTTTCACATATGGGTATATCGGTAGTGTTATATTGCTTATACAAAATCTAACCATGGTTTTAATGCCTGAATGGTATGGCAACATTTCAGGTGATTTAGCCTCTCGTATTTCATTCTTAAGTGTGGGTATATGGTGGTTTTTATTTGCACAAATACCTCTTTACTATCTACCAGTTAGCGTCAAAAAAGAAAATACTAAAAATTTCTGGTTGGGAGGATGGCACGAATTAAGTCAAGTAGCTACTAAAATCAGTCAAGATCAAACTATTCGTTCTTTCTTATCGAGCTTCTTTTTATTCAATTTAGGAGCTCAAACAGTTATGTATTTAGGAGCCCTATTTGGTTCTGAAGAATTACATTTACCAACAGATGCACTAATTATAACCATACTATTAATTCAATTAATTGCCATACCTGGAGCCTACACATGTGCCAAACTTTCTGAGAAGATAGGTAATATCAAAGCTTTGTTTAGCGTTGTATGTTGTTGGATTTTAATATGTGCTTTTGCCTACACAGTAAAAACTCAATTTAATTTTTATTTATTAGCTAGCGGAATTGGATTTGTCATGGGAGGAATCCAATCAATGAGCAGAGCTACATTTGCCAAATTATGTCCTAAAGGAGAAGAAGATACAGCTTCTTATTTTAGCTTCTACGATGTTTGTGATCGGTTGTCAACCGTATTGGGTACGTTTATTTTCGGACTAATTATACAATTGACTGGCAACATGCGAAATGGAATACTTATTCTAGGCGTAGTCTTTTTAGTTAGTCTTGTCTACTTGTTTAAAATCATTCGATCCAAATCAAATTCGCTTATATTGGGATAATTGATCGATTATTAGCTGATTTCCAAGAAATAGGAATGTGACCTAAAATTTCTAATTGCAAGGCCTTGATAATTGCTTTACGTGAATATGCCTTCGCATGCACTAAAGAAACTTCTCGGACAGGAACAGGCGCAGGTAAAGCATGAACTTTATCTTTTAATTTACCGTCTAGGTAATCTAAAAACATTTGAGGAATTATTGTTTGACCAAAACCCAAATCAGCTAACCGAACGATTGTCTCTAAGCTACCAGTCTGATATGTCAAATTGGCTCCCATATGGGAACCAGCTTTAATATTACAGATTGAATTTACTTGGCTACTCAAACAATGACCTTCCTCCAATAACCATAATTTAGACGTATCCAATTCGGATTTGAGTTTAGAACCATCTTCCTCCCATACATTAGAATACAAGAATAATTCCTCATAATATAAAGGTAATTCAACAAAATCATCATGCAGGGGAGTAACCAAGATGCCAATATCAAGTTTACCTGATGCTATATCACGCTTAATATTTTCAGTTGTTGTTTCTGAAATTTTAATATCTAAATCAGGATATTTAATTTGGAAATCCGCTAGAAACTTAGGCATTAAATATGGGGCTATCGTAGGAATAACACCAATAGCCAATTGACCATTTACACCTTGAGACCAATCCTTTGTCAACGATAAAATAGACTTACTTTCTGCTAATATTATACGGGCTTTCTGAATAATTTCATGTGCTTCCAAAGTAGGCTCTAACGGTTTTGCTCGCCGATTAAACAAGGTTAAGTTTAATTCGTCTTCCAATTTTTGCACTTGCATACTCAAACTGGGTTGTGATACACAGCAATAGTCTGCAGCTTTTGAAAAACTTTTAAAATCCGCAAGTGCAACTATGTAGGATAATTGAGAAAGAGTCATGTTATAAGAAAAGATTATACAAATATAAAAAATATAGATTTGATTGATAAATATACATCCTGCATATTTGCATCATTATTTTAGAAACACATAAACAATAATACACATGGCAAATTACATGTTAGGCTTAGGAAGCCAATTTCCAACTTTTTCAAAAACAGCAGTTGTTTCATTAGAAAAAGGTAATGAGTTCGCTACAATAACTTCAGAGGACCACAAAAAGGATGGTAAATGGTTAGTAATGTTCTGGTGGCCAAAAGATTTTACTTTTGTATGCCCTACAGAAATTGCCGAATTTAATCGCCGTGCAGGTGACTTCGCTGATCGTGATGCTTCGTTAATTGGTGCATCTACAGACTCAGAATTCGTTCACGCGGCATGGAGAAGAGATCATGATGACTTACGTGGATTAAAATTCCCAATGCTAGCTGATACTTCAAAAAGCTTAGCTGAAGAATTAGGTATTTTAACGGAAGGAGAAAAAGTAGCTTACCGTGTTACGTATATCGCTGACCAAGATGGTGTTATCCGTTGGGCATCTGCCAACGACCTATCTGTTGGCCGTAACGTAGATGAAGTTTTACGTGTGCTTGATGCGTTACAAACAGACGAACTTTGTCCATGTAACTGGAAAGCTGGCGAAGCAACGTTATAATTTTACATAGCCCCAGGACTACCTGGGGCTTTTAAATTCAATACCTATGAGTGAGACAAGAGATAACCTACTGGCGGAGATAAATATTTCTGCCAAGAATTCATTTGCCCTTTTAGATGCCTTAGATGCCACAGATCATCGGTACATTAAAGATCTTAAGATAAATGTATCCAATGCACTTCGTGCGCAAACGCTATCTGAAAAAGAGGCACTATTGTTAGCACTAGCTGTTTCAGTTAATCAAAAGCATACGATAACAATCGAATCGTTGACTGAATTGGCCATAAGCAAAGGGGCAACAGAAGCGGAAATAAATGAAATCCACGCCCTCGTTTCCTTACTTAATGCAAACAATATATTTTATAGATTCAAGCATTTTGTAGATAAAGAGTATTACAATACAGCACCAGCAGGAATTCGCATGTCAATCATGATGAATCCAGTGTTAGGAAAAGAATTTTTTGAACTAGCTAGCTTAACTGTATCAGCTATCAATGGATGTGAAATGTGTGTTACATCTCACGAAGTATCCGTCAAAAATCACGGTGCAACTGAAGCTAGAATATTGGATGCTATTCGCTTAACAGCAATATTTAAGAGTTTAATCGTTCTTTTGTAATTTGTACGATGTACTAAAAAAGGTTAATTCAAAAATGAATTAACCTTTTTTTATTTCCCGGGTTAGCCGATTTAATTGAACTCTGAATTGGGCTAGTTCCATAAATGATTGCCAACAAACCTTTAGCAATTTCATGTGACGAATAGATACTTCACCTGTTTCGCGCTCCTTGTGCAAGACTGGAATATCAAATAATTTCTGTCCAGATTTTTTTGCTAAAACAGATAAAAATATATTGGGAGCGAACGGTGTTTTAACAGGCAACGCTTGTAGTAATTTGCCCAAAAAACTTGTACGAATTAATCTAAATGGAATATTGGCATCATGGATGTAGGTCCCGTAAATAACCAGTAAAGAATATTTTAAAATTCGCGTAATTAAAAGTCTAAAGGGATCATCATTACGAACCTCACGAAATCCTAATACAAAATCTGATTCATTACGCTTATCCCAAAACTTTCTAAAATCACCTGGTACAAATTGATCATCTGAATCTGTCTGAAAAATGAATTGAGGATTCATCTGAACAGCCATCTTATAACCATTAAATATGGCATTGCCGTGCCCACCATTTAGCTGATGTTTAGCAATCAAATTAGGATATTGGGCAGTTAATTCATCCAGAATAACACCTGTTCGGTCTCGTGATCCATCATTTATCACTAAAAGTTTAAAACGATTTAATGGAATCACCTCCGATATTCCATTTATCCAAAGAGGAACAACTTCGTGAATACAAGCTTCTTCATTATAGGCAGGAATAACCACAACTAAATCTAATGCATCATCCATTAAATACGATTTTTAAAACTATTGATCGGCTTTTCAATAAGAAACCAGGATATACTAGCCAAACAAATAACAATAAGTAAACTAACCAAAAACTTTAAGAGAATAAAAATAGGCATTTCAGAGCTAAGAATTGGCATATATTTAATCAAATACCCAATAATTGTATTTCCATTCAAATGGTAGTAATTATAAACTATATTATGATACAAATACAAACCATAAGAGATTTGACCTAAGTAAGAAATAACCTTATTGGTTAAAAAAGAACCCATGAACCATGTAGAGTTGCCCAGTGCTTGCGCAATCAGAAAAAATGAAAGGATACCTGCAAACATACGTTCAAATACAATAGATAGCATATTGTCATGAGCAAATGGGGCTAATCCACTTAAAAACAAAACACCGAAAAATATTAATATACTCAAGGGAAGTAAATAAAAATAGGAGACTAACTTTTCGAAAAATATATTTTTATAATGGAATAGGTAAGCCAAAATTCCACCAAATCCAAAAGAATCTATGGCCGACAATGGATTAACATATGAAATCATCCAATAGGATTCCTTCAATTCATGTGGAGCAAGAAAATAAAACAACAAGCGAGAACCTATACCTACAAGTAACATAAAACCCAACAAACGTGGGTAACGAGCTACAGGAAGGAATAAAATGAAGTAAGGAAAAACCAAATAATATTGTTCCTCAACAGCTAAAGACCAGAGATGATCCCATACACCCATCCAACTATGATGTGAAATAATATAAAAATTGGGCAGATAACTCACCAGCCAAGGCCATATGTTTGAAAAATCGGATAACGAAAAAATAGCTCCAATGGCCAGCAATATAAAATAGATGGGAAAAATACGAAGTGAGCGTCTGTAGATAAAGCGTATAATTTTAACGAAAGGAGAGGAGGAATTCAAGCGACAGCTATCCGCATTTTCAAATAAAATACGCGTTATTAAAAATCCACTTAAAACAAAAAAAATGACCACACCCAAATGACCTAAAAAAGAAAAAGGGTTGATGGGAATTAACCAATGATCAAGTAAAACAAGAAATACAGCAATAAATCGAATGCCATTTAACTGTTCAAAATAAATTGGTTTATGTGATATCATTCGCCTATAAATAATGTAAACTCCACACGTCTATTCAAACGACGTTTATCTTCCAAAGTACTCGAGGAAACTGGCTTTGTACCACCCCAACCTTTCGTTTGAATTCGAGAACTAGTAATCCCTTTTGAAACAAGATATTCCTTAACTTTTACAGCTCTGTCCACCGACAACTGTAGATTTTCGTTCCAATCACCTTGTAAATCTGTATGTCCTTCAATTAGTATATGATAGGATAAATTATCCTGCAAAATTGAAACAATACCATCCAATGACTCATACGATTCTTTTTGCAAATCAGATTTACTCTGGGCAAAATTCAACGTCGGCAAATTAAATTGCTTGTTTACCTGAATCGGAACTAAGGAAATATTTCGTGTAATATCTACAAAATTGGTCTCTTTTCTAAAATCAAATGATTCCTTTTTAGTTACATACCCTTTGGATCTAAACTCAACTTGAAATGGTTTCTTCGCTGGCCACATAAATGAGAAATCACCCAAATAAGGATCATAATCAACCGACATGGTATCCGAACTTACAGTAGACCTTACCACAACTCTTGCATTTAAAGCTATTTTTGAAGAAGCATCGGTAACTTTTCCAGTTAATTGAACTAAGGTCTGAGGTTTTACTTTTTCAGGAATCTTTATTCTGTAAATATCCTCTGCACCCATTGAATTTTCTACAGAACTGAAATATGCATAATCACCTTGCGCAGAAACTGAAAAATATCCGTCCCACTGATTGGTATTTACAACTGGACCCACGTTCTCTGGAATAGACCAATTCAACCAGGTATCATCTAGTCTTCGGGTTAAGAAAATATCATTGTTTCCGTAGCCGACGTGACCGCTAGATGAAAAATACATAGTAACCCCATCAGGAGCAATGAATGGTGTGCTTTCAGATTCTCCCGAGTTAACATTAGAACCAATGTTTTTGGGCTCGGTCCACGTATCATCTGATTTCAAAAAAGACACATAAATATCTTTTCCGCCATAGGAATCCTTGGTTTCAGTAGTCATCATGAGAACTTTACCATTTGGTGCTAATGTATATTCAGAATACTCAGATTTATTCTTAAAATTTTGAATACGTATCGGCTTTGGAAAACTCCAATCACCCGTTCTTAATTTAAATGAAAGCGAAACCCCTTTTTCCATTTGACCATCTTTCCCATAAACATTGTTGAGCAACATAGTTTTACCATTAGGAGAAATTCCACAAACCGCATTATTTTCCTCATTATTAATAGGGGCAGGGAAGAGACTTGCACGCATCCACTTCTTATCTTCTCCAAGTTGAGATACCCATATATCCTGATTTTTAGTTGCTCCCAGATTATCTGGATGTTTCCAACGGGTAAAGTAAAGCGATTTACCATCTGGACTTACCACAGGGCATATTTCATTGAACTTAGAATTAATGGCTAATCCCAAATTTTCCTTTACCAAATATGCATTGGCATCCTTTTCTAAGGCTATACTTGCTTCAATGGGTTTATCGTCTGCAGAAATAGCAATGGCATCAATTTGACTAAATCCCCTGACACGTTCCGAATTAAGGGATATTTTGATTGATTTTACCAGAAACGGTGTAGGTGAATTTAACTTAATGCGTGTTATTTGACCATTCGCTTGAGCATAATTATTTGGTAAATCACGCAATAAATACTGTCTATTATTTGTATCAAATGCCTCTACTTGCGTAATTGATCCTGCACCAAAATTTTCAAAAATAGCAATTTGTTTAACATGAATTAAACTGTCAAAAGATACTATAATGTATTCTCCATTGGGACTATCAGGCGTTAAAGACTGCCATGCACTAGGCGAATTTCCAAACTTTGGGTATTTACTAGGTCTGCCTAAGGCATGAATTGCTCGAAATTCCCTTCCTAACAATTGATCTGAATATTCGCTTGAAAAAGAAACCACTTTACTTGCCCAAAGTACAGATTGACTAGATGCATTAAATTGCACAAATAAGATTACACCAATAAAAAGAGCTTTTCGAAGCCACATATAGCTTATTGAGACAATTGTACTAATTGAGAAATAGTTTCTTGAGGATTAGAAGATGAAAAAACAAAAGATCCAGCCACAAGCACATTAGCTCCAGCAGAAATCAATGAAGTTGCATTTTGTATAGAAACACCACCATCCACTTCTAGGTATATATCTTTTCCTGTGGATAAAATCAAACGCTTTGCTTCGGCAACTTTGTCAATCGATTTAGCTATAAATTTCTGACCACCAAAACCTGGATTTACCGACATTACTAAAACTAAATCCAAATCAGCAATTATGTCTTGCAATAAAGAAACGGGCGTTCCTGGATTTATCGCAACACCAGCCTTGCAACCCAACTCTTTAATTTCTTGAATTGTCCGATGAATATGTGGGCACGCCTCCAAGTGAACGGTAATCATTTGAGCACCAGCCTCTGCAAATTGCTTAAGATAACGCTCTGGTTTTTCAATCATTAGGTGTACATCCAAAAATTTAGTCGAATGCTTTTTTATTGCTTGCAAAACAGGAAAACCAAATGAGATATTGGGAACAAACACACCATCCATGACATCAATGTGAATCCATTGAGCTTGAGAAGCATTTAACATCAACGTTTCATTTTGTAAATTGGCAAAATCAGCAGCCAATACAGAAGGGGCAATTATCAGTTTTTCCATACTACAAAGGTATGAAATTTATTTACTAAGGTTTATTTCTCCCATGAAACGAGTTAACTTTACGACAATAATTTAGACCTATGGATATTCATGCGCGGATGCAAGAATTGGTTACACGTATAAACCAATATAACGAAGCATATTACCAGCAAAATGAAAGTTTAATTTCTGATCAAGCATTTGATACATTAATGCAGGAGCTCCAACAATTGGAACTTCAAAATCCGCTTTTTGCCTTACCTAATAGTCCAACCCAACGAGTAGGAGGGACAATCACAAAAGAATTCAAATCGGTTACGCATCAATTTCCGATGCTATCATTGGGAAACACCTATAATGAAACTGATTTGCGTGATTTTGACGAACGCATCAAAAAAGTATTGGGTGAGGAACCCTATGAATATATCTGCGAGCTAAAATTTGATGGAGTCGCACTGTCTTTTTGGTATGAAAATGGTCAGCTAATAAAGGGTGTTACGCGGGGTGATGGAACACGTGGAGACGATATAACTTCCAATGTAAAAACCATTCGAACGATACCTTTAACAGTAAGCAAAATACATTTTCCAACTACATTTGAAGTTCGTGGCGAAGGATTTATGCCCATAACTTCTTTCGAGAAAATTAACGCAGAAAAAATAGCCAAAGGAGAAGCTCCATTAGCAAATCCAAGAAATGCTGCATCGGGCACCTTTAAAATGCAAGATTCAGCTGAAGTGGCTAGAAGAAATATGGATTGCTATATCTATTCATTTGTTGGAAATGAAATTCCATTTCAAACGCATGAAGAAGGATTGAAATTAATGAGCCAACAAGGTTTTCCGGTATCACCTACTTGGCGAAAATGTTCATCTGTCGATGAGATTTTAGCATACATACACGAGTGGGATGAAAAGCGAAGTGATTTACCCTTAAATACAGATGGTATTGTCATCAAGATTAACGATTTAGGGCAACAAGAGCGATTGGGTTTCACAGCTAAATCACCCAGATGGGCAATCTCATTTAAATATCCATCCGAAATTGCACATACAAAAATTGAGAGTTTAACCTTTCAGGTAGGAAGAACTGGAAATATCACTCCTGTAGCTAATTTACAGCCTGTTTATTTAGCTGGAACGGTAATTAAACGAGCATCTGTTCATAATGCAAATGAAATAGTGCGGCTCGATTTACATGAAGGAGATACTGTTTTCATCGAAAAAGGAGGTGAGATAATTCCGAAAATTACCGGTGTGGATATGAAGAAGCGAATTTCAGGTGCGAGTCCTTTTGACTTTCCAACCAAATGTCCTGAATGTCAAGGAGAATTAATAAGACAGGAAGGAGAAGCTAATCATTATTGCATCAATGAAACGGCATGTCCGCCACAAATTAAAGGTAAAATCGAACACTTCATTCAACGAAAAGCATTGAATATTGAAAATTTGGGTGTAGAAACGATTGATTTATTGTATGAGAAAGGGATAGTTAAACACATTGCAGATTTATATAAACTAAATGAATTAAGTTTTTGGGGACTAGAAGGTTTTCAACAAAAATCTATTTCAAATATTTTACAGTCCATTGAAAAGTCAAAACAGGTTCCTTTTCGACACGTGTTATTTGGACTTGGAATACGACATGTAGGTGCCACCATAGCGGAAAAATTAGTTCTGGCATTTCACAGTTTAGAAAATTTGACCGCTGCTAGTTATGATGATTTAATTGCAGTACCCGAAATAGGTGAACGAATCGCATTAAGTATTTTGGATTATTTTAAAAATCCATTAAATCAATCGATTCTTTCTCAGTTACGAGAGGCAAAGATCCAACTAGCTGAAGAGATACAAGAAATAGTATTGGAAGGGGAGACTTTAGTCGGAAAAAGTTTTGTAATTTCGGGTGTCTTTGAAAACTTTGAAAGAGAAGAATTAAGAGGGAAAATAATTGCGAATGGCGGTAAAGTGGTGTCTAGCATTTCTTCCAAATTAGATTATTTAGTGGCTGGAAATAACATGGGACCAGCCAAACTCGAGAAGGCAAATCAATTAAATATAAAAATTTTAAGCGAATCGGAGTTCATTGAACTTCTTTCTTAAATGTATGCAATCAAATAAACTACCTAAATTTCACGGTGTTGCACCCGCATTGATCACACCAATGCTGGCCGACCGCTCCATTGACTGGAATGGATTGACAAAGTTAATTCAGCACGTTACAAAAGGGGGAGTTGATTACCTCGTTGTTCAAGGAACAACAGGCGAATCTGCTACAACTACAGCGGATGAAAAAAAACAGATTGTATCTACCATAAAAGAAAGTAATCATTCAAACCTTCCAATCGTTTATGGCTTAGGGGGTAATAATACGGAAAGCTTACTAAGTCAAATTAAAACCACGGATTTTGATGGAATTGATGCTATTCTTTCTGTATGTCCTTATTACAATAAACCTAGCTCACGTGGCGTTATAGCTCATTATCAAGCCATAGCCGATGCATGTCCAGTACCCGTGATTATGTACAACATTCCTGGAAGAACCGGAATCAATATGTCAGCTGAAACCGTGTTAACTCTTGCTGAACATAAAAATATCATAGGTATTAAAGAAGCATCTTGTATTATTGAACAATGCATGGAAATAGCTTTTCATAAACCAACTGATTTCTTATTGATTTCCGGAGATGATGTTCAAGCCGTACCCATTATCTCCATTGGTGGTGTAGGCGTAATGTCAGTTATTGCCAATGCTTTTCCTCATCAATTCACTTCTATGATTCATGCGGCATTAGCAGGAGATTTTAGTCAAGCGGCAAAAGCATTGAAAGGCTTCTTGACAATAGATCCATACTTATATGAAGAAGGGAATCCAGTAGGCGTTAAAAAAATACTGGCCATTCAAGGAATGATTCAAGATCAAGTGCGCATGCCTTTAGCTTCAGCCTCGAATGAACTAGGACAAAAATTGACTCAAATAATTAAACAAGAAAACTTAATAAACTAATGTTTGTACACGTAGTAAACTTTTGGTTAAAGAAAGGATTATCTGAAGCAGATATTCTAAAATTCGAAGCGGGAGTAAGTTCTTTAGCTGAGGTAGAAACAGTAGATGTATTCAGTGTTGGAAAACCAGCTAATACAGACCGACCAGTTATCGATCGCTCATATGACTATTGTTTGTTGACAACTTTCGAAAATGAATCTGGGCATGATGTGTATCAAACGCATCCAATTCATTTAAAATTTATAGCGGATTGTGCATCACTTTGGGATAAAGTACTAATATATGATTCCGAATCTATCTAAGTGGGCCTTGAGCCTACTGTTATTCTCGGTTTTAGCTTGTTCTAAACATATACAACCTAATACTTATTATTCTCCCGACTTTAAAAATGGGGGAGTACAACGCCATGATGGACTAGGATTTGAGATTCCATTAAAATATGACATTGATGTCGTATATTTTAACGAAACGCCAAAACAAGCATACGAAACCATTGAGTCGATTTCTTTTTCCGATGAAGTGCCTTTAAATCTTGAACAAACTCAAAACGATAAAATGCTTTATCGTGGTATGCATCAAAATAAGAAAAAAGAAATATTGGACAAAATGGTAGCCAAAGCAGAAGACTTGGGAGCTTCCGCTTTAATCGATGTTAAATATTCTGTATACAGCACAAAAGATGCCAATGGTTACCTTTTTACTGGTAAAGCGGTTCGTTACGTAGTGAAGTAATACGCAATAATTCAAAATTGGAAATCAAAACTTGACCTCGAGCATCCAGGAACTTCACTTGGATGCTTTTTATTTTCCGCTCACGAAAGGCTAGAATACGTTTATTCCCAATCGTATAACCAGCAATAATTTCTTCTTGACCATTCTCATCTGTAAGTAAAACATCAAAACGCTTAACACGCTGGCCTAACTGAATGGGTTCCTGTAGCAAAATGGCATTCATGCGTAATGGCATTTGAGGTACATAGGTAATTGTTGCTTGTGAATCTTTCGCCTCTGCAGCCCAAAATGAACGTTTATCTGTATCAATTATTTTTGAGATAGAATTACCTTTCGCAGATGAGGATGCACGAATTTTATCAGAGGATCTATACAAATTTAGTAGCCCTTTGTCACGCAACTGCTTAAATCCAATCATAGAAGCTGAATCATTGGGATGAATTAAACCACGCGTATCCACAGGTATATTCAACAATAAATTCGCATTACGCCCTACGGATGCTACATAAATCTTCATCAAAGAATCCGGACTTTTAACTTTATCATCTTGTTCTGGATGGTAATACCAACCTGGTCGAATACTGACATCTACCTCAGGCGCCACCCAATATTTACCATTTTCTTGACCCTGCCGATAATCATCAAATTTAGGATATCCTGGATAAATTTCATCCCGATTTAAAGGAGACCACATCTTTTCATAAGCATATCCGCGTTCATTACCAACCCAACGAATATCTGGGCCACTGTCTGAAAATTGAACAGCTTGAGGTTGGAATTTATTGACCATGGAATGAAATAATTTCCAATCATAAACCTGCTTCTTTCCATTGGGACCTTCACCATTTGCCCCATCATACCAAAATTCAAAAATGGGCCCATATTGCGTTAAAAGCTCTTTTTGCATATTAGCATACACCTGGTTATACGAATCCGTACCATACTCCGGATGAAAACGATCCCAAGGGGAAAGGTAGATACCTAGTTTCAAGCCATAACGCTTACAAGCATCTGAAAGCTCTCGCACCACATCGCCTTTACCATTTCTCCAAGGAGACTTAACCACTGAATGGGTGGTATACTTAGACGGGTATAATGAAAAACCATCGTGGTGCTTTGCTGTTAATATCAATCCTTTCATACCCGAAGCTTTAGCGATTCGAGCCCACTGGTTACAATCAAGCTGGGTCGGATTAAACAATTTGGGATCTTCTTTTCCTTCTCCCCATTCTACATTCGTAAAGGTGTTCATGTTAAAATGAATGAATCCATAATACTCTAACTCTTGCCAAGCCAATTGTTTGGCAGAAGGTAATGGCAGAACCGGCTTGATTTCTTGACCATATATACGGCCAGCAATCAAAAAAAAAGCAAAAATCAACAAACGTTTAGTTACCATAATATAGAATTGAATTTTCAAATAAAACCATTGATTGATTTGGGATAGCTCTAAATAACGGATTGAATCCAAACCAGATATAATTACCTGCACCTAATGAATACGTACCTAGTAATAAACTATTGCCTATTTTAGGCTTTACTAGGTTACCCATAAATCCAAAATAAACAGGTTTTTCATTCGTCTTTAAGATAGATTTCCATCGAGCATGGGGATACATTAAACTTTCTGCTTGATTAATGATTAACATACTTTTTTGACCAATACGAAAACCCATTGGATTAGATTTATCGAGTTGAACCTCCACTAAATTTCCAGTCAGTGTCTTCGAAATCTCATGTCTTTCCATGTCTTCATAAGCTACCTGAACTGTAGAAGAATCACTCAAATCTTTTTCTTTAAGCGCTACTTCTTTATCAGAAATAAGATTAACTGATTTCTCAAGTAAAATTACCTGACCACCTTTTCGCACAAAATCATCTAAAAGAATTTGCTGTGATTTAGATAAATCCACTGACTTAGCATGTGGAAAAATAAGATGTGAATAGCTTGACAAATTTGCTCGAAACAACTGATTAAAAGGAATAAATGTAGGATTCAACAACATTTTATTAGTCAAATAATAGGCTAATTCACCTTGTTGGCTTACAGCAAATGTACCATCAACTACCACCGCTATTCGACTAGTATTTACGTGCTTAAAATGAACAGAGCCTAAATCAGCTCCTTGTTCCGAACGAAAACTACTAACTCCTGAAAGTTTAATCTGAGAAGCATTAGCCAATTGATGTAATTTTTCCCAAGATCCTGTTTTCTTCAGCACCCAGAGATGTCCAGGTTCATAGGTTTGGCCATCAAAATTTACTGACTTATCATTAAAAACAACTAACAAACCAGTCTTACGTACCGCATTGACAAATGCTGAAGATGTTGAACTAGGTTTAAATACATAGGCTACATGGCTTTCAGCTGATTCATTTGCAATAAAATTTGAAGCCACATAAGGTACTGCATTCACTTTCTCCTTTAATCCATACCCACGAACACCTAAAACTTGAAATAAATTCCAGGCTGTAATATCATAGGTTACGGAATCCTCCAACATGGGCGTTGGGTCTAGTAACGCTTGAATTATTGGTGATGCTGATTGATATGCTGAAATCAATACATCACCAGCCGAAGCTTTTATCAATGTATTTTTTTGATCTAGGTAAGAAAATGCGGTGGTCTGAAAATCTTTTTCAACTTGGCTAACAGCGATACGGTTGCGCTTTAATAGGTTAATCAAAGAGCTGGATTTAGAGATTTCCGAACTAGGAATTAAGTAAGATTTAAACTGATTTGATGGATTTGTGCGCGCATTTGTATGATTCTGATAAAAAGATGATTTCACAGTTTCACTATTTGTTAATGACCAATTAACCAAATTTACTGCTAATTGACGATGGTGATTTACACGATCTACAAAACGTATCGTATCTAAATTAGATTTTTGAGCCTGCAAACCACCACGAATTCCACCTTGTTCTAATGTCATGCCTAATGCTCCATTCAAAATAGGATAGGTATCTCCATAACCAGGGTAAAACAAATCATACACCTCAGACGTAAAATATGGCCATTTTTGTTGATCGAAAAGTTGTGCAAACGATTTACCTACACTAGTTTGTAAATCTTTCGTTTGCGACGAAATAAAATTGAGATATGGTTTTGCGGCAGGCGGAAAATAATATGAATGCTGGTAACTCTGCTCATGAAAATCTGCATGTACCATCGGTAGCCACGACTGAAAAAATGCCAAGCGTTGCTGTGTTTCTATTTGTGTTTGCCAAACCCAATCTCGATTCAGATCGAATGAAAAGTGATTATGCCGACCAGAAATTGAACCTTCAAAGTGTTCTTGATCATTAGGATCCGCATTTCCTCCTGGTGTAAAATTCCGACGATTGAATTGCGTCACATACGCATCGCGTCCGTCAGGATTAATACAAGGATCCATGAGAACTACGAAATCTTTAGTGGCGCGTGACAATAAACCACCTTCTTTTACTAAATCATAAATAGCACCTAACGCTGCTTCAGAACCAGCTGCTTCATTTCCATGTACATTGAAAGATAAGTTTATAATTAATGGCAAATCAGCAGATTGTGATTTTTGCCCTCGAATAACTTCTTGGTGCTTTTCCTTTATCTCACTCAACCTACCTTTCAATTCAGGTTTAGTTAAAACTAAAATTCCTAACTCTCGATTCTCATTCGTTTGACCATAGGAAATCCACTCTGCCACAGTAGGCTTCTGAGCGACCACATACTTACAATAACTTACTAGTTGATGATGATAGGTAAAGCGTGAACCTAACGGATACCCCAAAAATTCATCTGGGCTTTTTAATTGACCAGATGAGGAAAAAACAAGAATAGATAATAAAAAGCTTAGGAGAAATTTCATTGTATTTAGTTCGCTGAAAAAATTAAAATTAAAGAAAAAAGAAGGTAAATTGAAAGAACTTTTGACTTTCAATTAAAACTATTCACTATGGCGTTACCTCAAACCGAAAATGAATCAATTCATATAAATTCATCAGAAAAAGCAAATTATACGCTTCCTTTAATCCTAGTAACCAGTTTATTCTTTTTATGGGGTTTAGCAAATAGCTTGAATGGAACTCTCGTTAAACAATTTCAAACAGCTTTGGACTTGCAAAGGTGGCAAGCGAACATTGTAGAAACCGCATTTTATCTGGGATATTTTGTCATGGCACTACCTGCTGGGGTTGTTATGCGTAAATATGGTTATAAAATGGGAATACTGCTCGGATTAATCTTGTATGCAGCTGGAGCATTTTTATTTTATCCCGCGGCAGATGTACGGGCTTATTCTTTCTTTTTACTTGCCCTATTCATGATAGCGAGTGGAATTGCCTTCTTAGAAACAGCTGCTAATCTATATGTCACAGTTCTAGGTGATCCAGCCAAAGGTGATTACCGCTTAAACTTTGCTCAATCATTTAATGGCATGAGTATTATTTTGGGTCCGGTGATTGGTGGATTCTTTATCTTCTCCGACAAAGAATATAGTGCAGAAACATTAGCAGCCATGCCTTTAGTTGAATCTGAGGCAATACGCGCGGCACACGCGGCATCCGTACAAACTCCTTATTTATTAGTGGGCTGTGTGGTTAGTTTTGTCGCCATATTATTTGCGTTTACTAAAATGCCCGAATTAAAATCTGCAGAACAAAAAGAATCAACTATCACGATTAAAGACTTATTAAAGCATAAACACCTGGTGATGGGAATAATTGCGCAATTCCTAAACGTAGGAGCTCAAGTCACGCTATGGGGAAACTTTGTTGATTTAAAATTAGACTACGCTCCCGAAACCAATTTATGGATCGTAGAAAAAATTTACCAAATCACCTCTGATATGTCGGCTACACAAATGGCTAGTTTTCATGCATCATTTGCCTTTATTCTATTTTTATTAGGCAGATTTTTGGGGACATTCTTAATGGGTAAATTCAAATCAAACCTAATCTTAGGCGTTTATGCGATAGGCGCTGTCGTTTCTTTAATCGTTGCGATGCTAGGTGGTGGAATAGTGGCTGTTGTGGCACTAATGTTGGTTTACTTTTGCCAATCCATCATGTTTCCTACCATTTTTGCCTTATCCTGCAAAAATTTAGGTGAGGGTTCAAAATTGGCTTCTTCATTAATTATTATGTCAATTGTGGGAGGGGCGATCATTCCTCCATTCGCTGCATCGCTGTTTAAAATTAACACGAATATGGCTCTAACTGTACCTATGTTTTGTTTTGCCTACATTGTTTATTACGCTTACATGGGATCGAAAATACAGGCAAATGAATAAATATATCTTATTACTGGATCTAGTGGATGAAGAAACATCCATTAAACGTTATGAAGCTTATCATGAGAAAATTCCTGCAGCTATTGAAGCTAGTATTCGTGGTTCTGGTATTAAGTCCATGGAAATCTACCGTTTTTCAAATCGGTTAGTTATGGAAATACACGTAGATGACACTTTTTCATTTGCTTCAAAAGCAGTTGCAGATCAAGAGAATCCAGATGTTCAAGCATGGGAAAATTTGATGAATCAATTCCAACGACGCATTCCTGGATCAAAAGCCCATGAAAAATGGGTAGTAACCAATCGAATTTTTAGTTTAAATTAATTTTATGTCACGTACCTTTTTACAAATAAATCCATCCGACAACCTACTCGTTGCTTTACAAGATCTAAAAGCAGGAACGATTATTACTCACGGAGATGATGAAATAGTTTTACAAGATGATATTGCCGCCAAGCATAAATTTACAACAGAAGCTATAAGCAAAGGAGGAAATGCTTATATGTATGGTGTATTAGTGGGACATGCGAGTCAAGATATTCCAAAAGGAGGATTAATTCACACATTTAATTTACATCATGCATCACAAGACTTTGCAGGTAAACTTAAGGAGTATTCTTGGACAAGTCCAGATGTTGCTAAATTCAAAGATAGGACGTTTAATGGGTACCATCGAGCTGATGGCCAGGTAGGTACACAAAACTATTGGTTGGTTATCCCGCTCGTATTCTGTGAGAACAGAAATATCGAATTATTAAAAAACGCATTCATTCAAGGATTAGGATTTCAAAAAAATGATTCCATTACAGAGCAGGTTATACATCTCCGCAAACAATTTGAAGCTGGAATGGAATTATCATTGGGATCTAGTTCTAATGAGGCGATCATTGCCAAAAGTCCATTACTCCCAAATGTAGATGGAATCAAATTCCTTACCCATGAAAGCGGATGCGGTGAAAATAAAGATGATTCTGAAAACCTTTGTGCACTTTTAGCAGGTTATTGTGTTAACCCAAATGTCGGTGGAATAACTGTTTTAAGTTTAGGATGCCAGCATTCGCAAATCGAGGTATTCAAACAAAAGTTGAAAGATAAGAATCAGGCATTTAATAAACCCATGTACATCTTTGAGCAACAGCAAGATGAGGGAAGTGGTGTTG
>JACCDM010015476.1_pt1 | contig 56418 bp, 48 predicted proteins | sample 7445851 | NCBI WGS metagenome assembly JACCDM01 (sample SAMN15323438, study PRJNA562643) | freshwater metagenome | isolation source: river surface water | place: USA:Blue River Watershed | collected 2017-08-16
ATTGATTTCGCCAGCATCTAAAATGGTGTTGTTGTTGGCGTCTAAACCAAATTGAATTTTCACACCTCCGTTAGCACAATTGGCACCTGCAGTTTCAGAAGTAGATAAGCTTAACATATTCAATCCGTTTGTACCGTTTGTGCCGTTGATTCCGTTAGCACCAGCAGCGCCATTTGTTCCATTCGTTCCGTTAATTCCATTTGTTCCATTACATACGTATTGGGTTAATGCTGCATTGATTTCGCCAGCATCTAAAATGGTATTGTTGTTGGCGTCTAAACCAAATTGAATTTTCACACCTCCGTTTGCACAATTGGCACCTGCAGATTCAGAAGTAGACATGCTTAACATATTCAATCCGTTTGTACCATTTATTCCGTTAGTTCCATCAGTTCCATCAGTACCATCAGCACCATTCGTTCCGTTAATTCCATTTGTACCGTTACATACGTATTGGGTTAATGCCGCATTGATTTCGCTTGCATCTAAAATGGTATTGTTGTTGGCGTCTAAACCAAATTCAATTTTCACACCACCACTTGCACAATTTGATCCAGCACTCTCAATAGAGGTTAGATTTAACATGTTTGATCCGTTATTACCGGCAGGACCTTGAGGACCAGGGGTAGAACTTCCGCTGGTTTTGGAATAAAGTGCGTAAGGAACACTTAAAAACTGAGTGGTGCTTGAAAGGGTGTAGTTGGTTCCCCCAAGAACATCGGTTTCAGTTTTGATGTAAAAAGGTCCATTCCCCCAATCAATTGTGCTGAAGTCACCGCTCACGACACTTCCACCACCAATTTCTAAGGTGATTAATCCATTCGAATTGGATGTTGGATTATGCGTCTCAACGTAAACCTCCGACATACCCGAACCTTGTAGAATGGATAACTTTACACCGACGGATTGATTCGACACCAAAGCATTCGAAGCATTACGTATTACTGCTTGAAAGCTTATTTTTTCTGGGGATTGACTATGTAGGAAGTAATTTATTCCTAAAAGTAATAAAAGGGTAAAAAATGTTTTCATGTTTTAAAGTTTAAGTGGTTAATTTTTTATGATTTTGATGGTTTCTAACTTCTCACCATCTTTTGAATAGAGGTTGATGAAATAAACGGCATTGATTAAAAATGATAGGTCAATGGTATTCGTTAATTCATTTATTTCACCTCGCACAGCGGTGCTACCTTTAACATCAACAACCTCATATAAATAGGAGGCAGATTCTTTTTGCGTCAGAACAATACTTACAAGATCACTAAAGGGGTTTGGATAAACCGCTATGTTGTTAAATAGTTCTTCAGAGGAAAGTCCACTCGTTGATATTAAATATCCGTGTTGTACACCAATTTCCATTTGGTAATCCGGATTAGATATGGTCTGAGGTATGACTTGACCAATTGTGTAAGACATGCTTCCTGTTGTATTCTCAACGTCTCCACCAGCGTTATGGTAAGCTATTTGTGAAAAGGAATAAAAGTTGTAAAACAATGCTGGAAGCAGTAGGAATTTTAATTCAGTTTTCATAGTGTTATGTTTTCAGTGAATGTAAAATTTTCAATCTGAATCCAATACTATGTCCTTGAAATAAATTATTAAATACTCTTAAGTGCGTATTATATATTAAATATAAACACTTAATTTATTTTTTATTCGGCATCATTTAATGAGATTCTATCTCCAATTCCAAAATCTTTCTTTGCGGTTTTACCTATCAAATCTTTCCAATAAATTGGTGCTAAACTGTATGCAGGTCGTACAATGCGTAAATTCTCTGCTGTAAATTGTTCTCCTTTTTGAATTGCTTTGGAAACATAAATGGAACGAGAGAACACTCTGCCTGATGTTTGTTTTTCTGTGAGGGTATAATCCACCTTTCCGATGGCAGATTCTGCCTCTCTGACGGCTTTAACCATTTCGGTAAATTCTTTTTCATTCATGGAAAATGAAGCGTCAGGTCCACCAATAGAACGGTCAAGAATAAAATGTTTTTCAATAATTTTGGCACCAAAACAAACCGATACAACAGGAACCGTAGATCCCATCGTGTGGTCTGATAGTCCGGTAATGAGTTGAAATCGTTCTGCTAAATCTTTTACCATGACCATATTTGCTTCCTCTATTGGGGCAGGGTAGGAGGAAGTGCATTTCAAAAGGGCAATTTGGTGGTTGTTCATGCGGTGACAAGCATCTAATGCTAATTCAATATCTTGTATGGTGGCAATTCCCGTCGACAAAATCATCGGTTTTCCTTTTGAAGCTACGTATTCGATTAAAGGAATATCGGTGATTTCAAAAGATGCGATTTTATATGCAGGTACGTCGAGAGTTTCCAGAAAATCGACAGAGCTTTTATCGAACGGCGTAGAAAAGCAAATGAGCCCCTCTTTTTGAGCTTCGTCAAATAAAGCTTGGTGCCAATCCCAGGGTGTATAAGCTTTCTGATAGAGTTGATGTAAAATTTCGCCATCCCAAATAGTACCTTTGATTTTAAAATCGTCGCGATCACAATCTAAGGTCATGGTGTCTGCCGTGTAGGTCTGAAGTTTTATCGCATCTGCACCCGCTCGTTTGGCTGCTCTAATGGTTTCTAAAGCGGTTTCCAAGCTTCCGTTGTGATTAGCAGATAATTCTGCGATGATGAAGCAAGGGTGTTGCGTATCGATGATTTGCTTTCCAATTTGCATACTTAACTAATTAATCGAACTAAATGAAATACCTCAGCCATTGGTTTTCCGATAACGATTCCCCATCGTTGTGCTGCAATTTTTAAGGCTTCTGGAGATCTTGGATGTGGGAAGTTCCTTTTTTCAAATTCATACTGTTCCATTGCCTTTATCTTTGCAGCTAGCCCTTCTTGACTGATCTCGTGATAAATATTTGGAATGAAATGTTTTGGGTCTGTTGATGCCCTCCATTCTGTTCCCGAAAAGGTTTCAAAGGTGATGATGCATTTCACACCTTCATGTTCCAAGGGTCTTGTGGCGGTGATTACACTTTCAAAAGTACGTTGGTGATCGATGTTCACATCCCCTCCGTGATGGGTGAAAATGACCTCAGGCTGAAAATCGACCTTTTCTTTTTCGATAATTTTTATGATGTCCAATAAGGCCACACTGTCGAAACGATTATCGGGAAGGCTGTAAATGCCAACGGATTGATAACCAATTGCTTTTTGCGCTTCGTAAATATTTTTGCGATGCGTTTCTAATTCGGTTTCCCAAAGTTGTTGATCGCGCTGATCGGCACGAGAGGTAATGCCTTCTCCTAATATAATGCAACGCACTTCACATCCATGATAATGGATTAAGTCGTACATAGTAGCTCCTAATCCCAATACCTCATCATCAGGGTGGGCAACAACCACTAATATTTTTTTATTTTTTAATAATCCTAACATAAGCTTCTAACTCATTTTCACCAATTGGATTGGCTTTGGTAAATTCAAATTTAAAATAATCGGTTTCCAAAAATGCTGAGGGGTATCCCTCTGCATCAAGCATTCGAATATAATCATAAATTTCCTCGATGCTTTGCAATTGGCTTAAATTCCCCTCTTCGGGTGTTCTACGTTTGAAGGTGGTAATCTCTCCCTCTTGACGTTGAGGTATGATTTTATCCAAAATGATTTCGTGTATCATTCCTTCGATGATCGGGTTCATTCTTTCAAAAATTGCTTGAGCAGTACCCGTTAAATCAAGTTCCCTTTTCAAATAAATCGGTCCTGCATCTATCTCTTTTTCTACTTTTAGGGCGCTAATCTTTGTGTTTTGATGTTTTCGTACAATTAAATTTTGTAGCGGACTACCTCCTCTTCCATAAGGTAAATCCGTCATGTGAAACACTATACAAGTGTAATTTTCGTAGATTTCACTTGGGATCATATAAGACCAATGTGGGATAAAAATATAGCTTGGATTTATTTTTTGCACATTGACCAAATTAAAGTCAGTTTTATGACAGATAGCATGCCAATCAAAATCGATAAATGATTTTCTTAAATTTTCGAACATACTGCTATGCCAGCTTTTTTCACTGAGAAAAATGATACTATCCTTTTTCATATTGATCGAATTGTTGATGGTGAAGGGTAATTGTTTGGATCCACGTAAAATTTAATTTTTCAAAAACACGTCTCGATGAATGATTGTTATCTTTAACCAATGCTCTAAATTTTAGTTTTTTTTGCAGCATGATCATTTGCATCATTTCTGTACCTAGACCTTTACCTCTGTAATTTGGATCGACAGAATAATCAATCAGCCAAAAACCATCAGGCTCCTGATCCAATCGAATTTGACCGACCAAGCTGCCCTCTTGTTCAAAGACAAAAAGTTCAGTTTGAGGGTGTTGTAGTTTATTTTTAAACCAAGCGGTATGGTCATCCAAAGTGATGTATTCTTGATGGATGGCATTTGATCTTACTAATGGATCATTTGCCCAGATCAAATATTGATTTAAATCAGCTAATGTTGCTTTTCTGTAGGTTAACGACATGATTTAAATAAGTTTAAAATGCGCTCTGGAGAATGACCGTCAATCCATTTTTTTGGAGAATGCTGATTTGAATTGGAAGCGATAGCAAAGGCATTTGATAACGATGTCTCGTGGAAATCAGCGGCATCAATAAAGGCGTTCATTTCCTTTAGATGTTGGTAAAAATTCCTTTGATTGTCGATATACATTCCTGAAATTATCTTATTCGAAGTCACAAGCGCTTCTATCAAAACACCACTTGAAGGTACAATTATTAATTCACAATTTGAAAATAGTTGAAGCATTTGTTGTGCATCAAGGTTTTCATGTAGACTTGATTTATTATCCAGTAGAGGCAATAATGCATCTTTGTATAAATAGGCTTCGCCTAGGATGATGTGCACTTTTTCCCAAAGGCTGTAATATGACGAATTTTGAATGGTTTGAAGAGTGCTCAACGTGAGATTTTTCGCATCTGAACCACCAAAACAAATGACAAGTTCCTTATTTTTATTTACCGTATGATCTTTTCTTGCAAATTCGAGAAAATCTTTCCTCAACAAGACATAATCTAATCCAAGGGCAAATTGGGTATTTGGAGTAGACTGATAATCTTCTTTTTGAACGCCTGGAGCGGGGTTGATAATGATATCCGCGTCCATATTATTTTGATGAATATCATCGATACATATGACAAAACAACCTTGCTTTTTGAGGAGACGATGATAAGTTTCGTCTAATTCGTAGTGATCTACTACAATGATATCTTTTGGGTTTACAAATTTGAACATCTCCTCCTCTTGTTGGATTAATTTGACCGAATAATGTCGGTTTTCCAAGAGTGATCTAAAGCTTGCTGGAATTGATTTACAAATAAAAGTGATTTCATAATGCGATCGTATCATTTCGGCAAGGGCAAAACAACGAAAAAGGTGACCTAATCCAATTTTAGAATTACCGTCTGCTCGTATGAATACTTTTTGATTCATCGTCCATGAATTAGTTGGTATTTCAATTCTGCCATGATCCAATCCTCCTCGTGGTCTATGTCCTGCACTTTGATCGCAGGTAGCAGAAACGCACCACTATTTTTACTCCATAGGGTTTGTTGTTGGCGCAAAGCTTCAGTTTTGAAAAAATAAAAAGCCCCCGCATCGTGATAAACCGCTCTTAAATCTTGAGATCTTGCATGGATGTGTTCAGGATGTAACAGTTCAATTTCTTGTTTTGGTCCTAAAAAAAAGGAACGTTGCACGGGATAACTGTAGTTGACCGCTGAAAATAGCGTATCGAATTGATTTTTCGAAAAGACTTCGTATGCATTAATAAGATCCGTTTCATCAATTAAGGGCGAAGTGGGATATAAACAACAAGCTAATGAGATAGGGATATTTTTTCCTTGGTAGTCGTTTAATATTTCGAGCAGTACATCCGAAGTACTGGCAAAATCATCCGAATTTTTTGCACTTCTCATGAAGGGAATGCTAGCGCCGTGTTGCATGGCAATTTTTGCAATTTCTTCATCATCTGTAGAAACAATCACTTGATCGAACAAACCACTGTTAAGGGCTGTTTCGATGGCATAGGCGATGATGGGTTTGCCATGAAAAATTTTTATATTTTTTCTTGGTATTCGTTTACTTCCACCTCGAGCAGGAATAATGGCTAACCTCATGCTTGATATAATTGAAATGTTCTTTTATTCTTTTTAAGGGTATTATTTTGAATCCTTGTTTTCAGGTAGGGTGCACCGAATAACGAATTTGAAAATTGGATTTGAAAAAGCAGACGTGCATCTTTTACCAATGGTTTTCCTTTGTGTAATCCTCTCGTGTCGACTGCTAAAATGGTACCTTTTTTTCCGATAAACTCTTTGAACGCAGATTCAGGATAATCTAATTTTAATTCCTCATCCGTTATTCTTCGGTCTTCTCTTAGGGATTTTGGAAGACGATGATGCGAATTTTCGATATAGCAATGAGGTCCATTATCGGTGTGAACATCGGTTAAGTAAAAGAAAAATTTGATAAACTTAAAACGATCCATATCAAAATGGTACATCTGCGCTGCTTGAGAAGTTGCTTTTTGTTGAAATGGAAAACTCCACCACATTGTTACTAAATCCAAAATTGGTTCGCAATTCAAATAATTAGCGGCTAATTCTTTAAAAAACGGGTCAAAAATAATTTTTTGAATGGCTTCATTCTCCACCAAATCGGATTGGTCGAATTGGTATCTCGGGGCAATAATCTCTTGAAAATCAATAGGTCTTTTGTTCGGTAGATATTGAATACCTTTTGCTTGTACATCTAGAACGCGCAAAGGAGTTTTTTGTGCAAAATCTAATAATTTGTCTTGTAAGTCCTCCGGTAAAATCTGCTCGAACTCATAATATCCTTTTTTTTGAATTTCAGCACTGATATTTTCAAGCTCATTGGCCGTATAATTTAAGATGGATGGATGGAGTTGACTCGAGTTATTCTTGGGATGGAATAATGAGATTAATTTAGACATCATATCGTTAATTCTGCCGTTAGTGGTCACGAATAAAAAACGAAAAGAAGCAAAAGTTAGGTTGCTTGTTTTTTTTGAAATGAGAAAATAGAGGTATCCGAAAATAAAAACAAACGGGAATAAGATGTATTTAACTACTTTTTTCATTTTTTGACCTCTAATATTACTGCAACATTTGACACATTTTTCACAATGGATTTTGCTGAGTGCGATCTTTTCATGGGTGCATCATGATTGAAATAGATATGTCCAGCTTGGTTTTCAAACAAATCAATGATTTGCTGTGTTGAATTGATTCGCTTCTCTAATAATTCATGTTCTTGGATCGAGTAGCCAATTAATGCTTCAGAATCTTCCTTTGTCATACTAGTGTATTCTACTCCAATAGCGACTAATCCGCCAGGTTTGGTTACTCGAATAATTTCTTGAATCGCTTTTTTTGGAGTTGCGCTGTAGCTAAGAGTCCATCCAAAAATGATAGCATCAAAGGCGTTTTCTTCAAAAGGGATTTGATGCATATCACCCAATTTAATTTTAGATGAATAGCTGATTAAATCCAATCCAAGAATATTTTTCATCGGAAATCCATGAGAAGCTAAAAGGTATAAATCATGTTCATTTCTAGGACCGATGATTAAGATTTTAGAATTTTTATCTAGTTTTTCAATACATGATAATGGATCAATCAGGAGTTTAATTCGATCATTGCAATGATATAGCCCTTTTAAGTTATGACTCACTGTAACTTCGAAAGCATCTTTGGAGTCAAGCGTTCTTAAGCGTTTGGCAATTTTCACCAAAAACAATGCCCTTAGTTTAACAATTGATGTTCGTATTTTTCTGATTTTATATAATTCCATTACAAAATGCTTTTAATTTGTTCAATCGTGTAATTCAATTCCTCCTCACTTATTGATGGGTACATCGGAATGCTGATACAATGTTGGTAATAATTTTCGGTATGCGGTAAATCTCCTTTCTTCCAGCCTAAAGATTGATAATAGGGCATAAGATGAACTGGAAAGTAATGAATTTGACTAAATATTCCTTTTGTTCTCAAAAAATCATATACCTTTTTGCGATTTTCTATTTCTAAAATGTAAAGATGATATGCATGTCCTTCAATCACTCCTGATGCACCTTTTAAATTAGGTAGTCCTTGAAATGCCTTATCGTATTGTTCGGCAATAGTTCGACGTTTTACTAACCCTTCAGCGGCCTTCGTTAATTGCGAAATTCCTAACGCGCAAAGCACATCGGGCATTCTGTAATTGTATCCTAATTCTTGCATTTCCATATACCACATTGGATAGGCTTCGTCTTGAGCATACGCGTCTGCAAGTTCTGTAGGGTTGACGAATTCACTTTGGTTTCTGGTTATTCCGTGGGTTCTCAATTTTAAGAGATGATGGTAGATTTTTTCATCATTTGTCGTAATCATACCTCCTTCTCCACATGCGATATGTTTTACCGGGTGAAAGGAAAAGATCGCTAAGTCGCTGTAATGACATGAACCCGCTAAGATTTTTTCTTGGGATTGATTTAAAAAATAGCCGCCTGGTGCATGACAGGCATCTTCCATAATCCAACAATGGTATTGCTGAGCTATTTGTTTTAGGCGCTCGGTATCAACCACACGACCAGCAAAATCGACAGGAATGATGCCAACAATCTGTTTCGTGGTATTTTCACGCAAAATACGTTCAACGTGGTTAATATCGATTAAATAGGTATTAGGGTCAATGTCTGCAAAAATAACCTCTCCACCACAGTATTTAATGCTGTTGACCGATGCTGCAAAGGTAAGTGAAGTGACAATGACACAATCTCCTTTTTGTACCCCGAGGGCTAGAGCACCTAAATGCAGCGCTGCGGTTCCATTGGCAACGGCAACTGCATATTTCGCGTTGACATATTTCGCAAATTTCTCTTCAAATTCGAGTACTTTTGGTCCTTGGGTTAAAAAATCAGATTGTAAGGTTTCAATTACCGCTTGAATATCGTCTTGATCAATCGATTGTTTACCGTATGGGATTATTTTATTCATGCTTGAAAAGTTGGGTCGACATGCTCCTTAATTAAGCTTCTTAAGCTTTCAACGGTTTCCCATTGGGTATTGTTTTCAGAGTTATATGAAAATCCTACAGGTACTTTTATTGCTTCAAATGCCTCTACAAAATCCAATATTGGCCAATTGGGAGTTTGTGGAATGATGACGTAATATTTTCCAAGGTCATAGGTAAAGAATGAATCGGATGAGGTAATCATCTCTTCATGTATTTTTTCCCCCGGACGAATACCGATTTCTGGTTTATCGCAATTTGGACCGATGGCTTCAGCAACATCTGTAATTTTGTATGAAGGGATTTTAGGAACAAAAATTTCTCCACCCCAAGCCGTTTCTAGTGCATGCATGACCATATCGACACCACCTTGCAAGGAAATGTTAAATCGGGTCATTTCCTTTACGGTAATCGGCAGCGTATTGTCTAGCTTTTTCTTTTTGATGAAAAAAGGAATAACAGATCCATTGGAGCCCATCACATTTCCATAACGAACTACAGAGAATTTGATATTTTGTTTTCCTTTGATATTATTTGCTGCTACAAATAGTTTGTCTGAGGTAAGTTTTGTGGCGCCATATAAATTGATTGGAGCACAAGCTTTGTCGGTGGAAAGCGCGACCACATGTTCTACATTCGATTTAAGAGCTGCTTTAATCACATTTTCAGCACCCCCTACGTTTGTCTTGACACATTCATCTGGGTTGTACTCGGCAATATGTACATGTTTCATGGCAGCTGCATGAATGACATAATCAATTCCTGTAAAAGCACGCTCCAATCTTTCTAAATCCCTTACATCTCCAATAAAATAACGAATTTGCGGGTAGGTTCTTGTAGGGAATTCTTGCTCCATCTCAAATTGTTTTTGTTCATCTCTGGAAAAAATGACCAATCGTTTGATTTCTGGATGTTTGGTTAAAATGTGCTTGGTTAGTGCTTTTCCGAGCGAACCTGTGCCCCCTGTGATTAATATGGATTTTTCTTTCACTTTTCGAATTAATATGTCTTCATACAAATATATTAATTCTTCGCAATTTAGGAAGTTAATATTACCATTCAATTTTTTTCCAGATTTCCTGGCTTATTATTTGATGATCCAAATCTTTGGATTGATAAAATTGACCTAAATATGGATAATGCAACTTTTTTTTGTGATTTATTTCGGACAATTGATAGTTTTCAAATACCCAAACTGTTTTTTTTAATTTAGGAATGGATTTAAAAAGTGAATAATGATAGAAATATTTACCAAAATGCAATAACCCATATAACCTTAAAAAACGCCAGTTTAATTTTGGCTTTTTCTTTGATTGAACGGAACCTTGCAACCCTTCTCTTAAGAAAAATAGACATCTTAAATGATTAAATCCATCGGCATATCCAATGGCATCTTGAATGATCTCAGTTCTTTTTATTAAAATTTCATCGGCAAATAATTTAGATGAATCATTTGCTTCAAAAATTTCTTGAAAAATATTCAAAAGGGCTTCTTTATGGTGAACGAGCATAGATCCTTTGTAAAGGTTTACCCGATGAAAGTTAGGGTCTGGATTGATCATTAAGGTAGGAACCTGCATCAACCAAGCTTCCATAATTGAGGTGCTTTCAAATGCCATCCAAAGGTCACTTATACCAATCAAATCTTGAATTTCTTCTTCGTCCTTTAAGTATAAAACGTTTGGATAATGGAGAAGTTGATTCATTTCGTTTCGAGAATCTCTAAAGTCGGATTCGAAATTTTCCCTGGGATGTTTTTTTAGAATAAATAAAATGTCGGGATATTTTTCAATAACAGATTCTAAACATGCCTCCACTTGATCGCGTTGTTCGGCGAGCCATATTTTACCCGCTTCTCCTGGTTTATTAATGTTGGAGAGCACATCGTTAATTTCCGGGTTGTATAGCTTGCCAAAAGCCCATCCGGCATATCCAACGACCTTTTTAAAGTGAGCTTTGTTGTATTTTCTTAGCAGTTGTTCTCGGTTAGCCTTTGGTAGGTATTGGTATTTATCAAAACCAACGGCTCCTGTAATTTTAATTTCTTCCTCCTTTAAGGGGTACTTGTCAAGTAAGAATTTTTTAACGAGACGATTCCAAGTAAAAAGATAATTCGCATAGTATTTTCTTGATGCATTGTAGGCCCAAAAATCATAATCTATTTCTGTGTTGAAGTTTCCTTCGGAATCATTGTGGTAGACTGGAATAGCATTTTCATGACAGTATTTAGCCACTTCGTAGTACAATAATTGTCCGCGTACATTGGGTAAAATGACCAAGTCAGGTGGGTTTTTTCTAATTTTGTGGGCATCCCAAATAAATTCAAATGAAATTTTGAATCCCTCGTATTTTTCAAGGTAATAAATTATGGGAAGTAATAAGAAATAATCCCTTGTTTCATTGCTCACGAGAAAGCAATATCCAATTTTATTATTTTGATATTTCATCCAAATATCTAGCTATTTTTCCTGTAATTTGTTCATTGGAAAATTCATCAACATTTTCTTCCGGACTGAAATTAATAAATTGTTTTTGATCCAAAGCTAATTTTAAAAATTGATAAATACCTTGATAGTCTTCGTATTCATAAGAAATTCCACGTGTTTTGCTTTCTACGATTTGTTTGACATCCCCATTACTAGGTCCGAAAACAAGAATCGGTTTATGACTTCGGAGCATTTCAAATAATTTACCTGGAACTCTTCCTTGTGCATTTTTCGCTTGATTGATAGGAAGAAGGAGTAGGGAAGATTGAGCATATTTTTGCATCACTTCTTTTCGTGAAATCATCCCTAATAAGGTCAAGTTAGATTCTAAATTGTATTTTTTGATGGATTCTATTACAGCAATATCAACCTCTCCGGCAAGTTCGATTTGAATCAATGAACTTAAACTTGGATTTTCTTGAATTAGAGCCTGTAGTGCTTTGAAAAATTGTGTTGGATTTCGATCATTTCCTAGAAGACCTCCATGAAAAATGATGAATTTGTCAGATGCTATTGGTCTGTAAGTTTTGAAATCTTCTTCATCAAATCCGTAAAAGATGACATCCACATTTTTAGCACCAATTGATTCAAGGTCTTTTTTCCAGGTTGGACTTGCAATGGTTATCTTTTGAGCATTTTGAAAAACTTCTTGTTCCAATAATTTATGTTTTTTGTCAGCCCGTTTTCCAATGTATAGTTTTTCGTAGTAATCTACTTGTGTCCATGGATCTTGAAAATCTGCCAACCATGGAATCCCAAATTTTTTCGAAAGTTCTAACCCAATAACGGTATTCGTATGAGGAGGACCATCGGTCAAAATCGCATCGATTGAATTTTCGCTTAGGTATTCGGATAAATATTTTACAGAAGGTTTGATCCATCGGTATCTAGCATCAGGGATGAAAAAATTTCCACGTACCCACATGCCTAGTTTATCAATGAGTGTTCTTTTTTTTGTGGAATTTGAAGTGATGTTTTGAAGTGCTTCATTTTTTTTCCTTCCAGAAATTTTTTTAAAAGCGTTGATAGGCTCAAAAATAGGTACTTGATGTAATTCAATATTTTCAGGAATATCCTTTTCGTTGTGGTAATCAACAACTTGATAAGAGGCATTTTTAGCGGTAAAAATTATGGGCTCCCAACCAAAATTTCTCAGGTATTTAGCGAATTTTAAACAACGCAAAACAGTAATCCCGCCGGAAGGAGGCCAATGGTAAGTAATGATCAGTACTTTTTTACGTTCCATAGATGACACAAATTTAAGGAATAAAAACACAAGAACTGAAATTTGAAGCAGAAGACTTATATTTGTCTAAGAATTATGGGTATAATACAAAAAGATGCTTTTCGTACTATGTTGATTTCCTACGGGGGAATTGGCTTGGGTTATTTGAATAAAGGATTGTTATTTCTATTGATTTTAACGACGGAACAAATCGGATTGATTAATTTGATTATTGCGGTGGGAGTTTTATTCGCCCAATTTGCCAATTTTGGGACCGTATACGCGACTTGGAAATTCGTTCCTTTTTTCAAGAATAAATCCAATAATCATTATGGTTTTTTGAGTTTAATGTTACTCATTGTGTTGATTGGAATTATTGTTTGTCTGACTATAGCTCTGCTGCTTAAAAGTCAAATTGAAAACATTTACGTTCAAAAATCGGCCCTTTTTATCGATTATTATTATTGGGTGTTTCCTATTGGGATTGCTTATGTTTTATACTTAGTGTTGGAGGTGTTCTTGCGCAGTTTTTATAAAAACATTTTATCGGCTTTTGCATACGAAATCGTCTTACGATTGGCTTTAACCATTTTGTTACTTTTACTTTGGATGAATTGGATCAATTTTCATGTGTTTGTCATTCTTCATAGTTTAATTTACATCATTCCAACACTTATTTTATTGATTTACTTGCATCAAATCGGTGAATTAAATTTATCCTTAAAGCAAATTCGAATTGCCAAGCGTTTTCAAAAGATCATCGTTTATTTTTCTGCTTTTAGTTATTTCAATACCTTGGGAACTGTTTTTGTAACTTCTCTTGATGTGATGATGATTGCCCAATTTCTTGGTCTTAAGGCCACTGGGGTCTATGCTACTGTCATTTTTCTTTCTTCCGCCTTGCAAGTGCCCTATAAGTCCATAGTAAGGGTTGGATCTCCACTCATTGCTGATTATTGGAAGCATCGTGAATTTGATAAAATGGAGGAGCTTTACAAAAAGGTAAGTAGTGTGGCATTAATTATAGGATTGAGTTCTTTTTGGGTTTTATGGATTTTGATCGATTGGTTGTTTACCTTTTTAAAACCTGAATTTGGCATTGGTGTTTGGGTATTTCTATTTATTATGATTGGTCGTTTGGTAGATATGTATTTTGGACTTAATGGTGCTATTTTTACAACATCTAAAAAATACAAATTCGAAATAATATTTACCCTATTTTTAATTTTATCAGTATTTCTTTTAAATCTACTTTTAATCCCGATATACGGTATTGTTGGCGCAGCAATATCAACCTCCATAGCTATCATTTTATATAATATAGGTCGATTATTGTTTGTTTATATTGCATTTAAATTACATCCTTTTCAACGGAATCAGCTTTTAGTATTAAGCTTGTTTGCGATGAATGTATTTTTGTACATCCTTGTAATTCGTTTGGTTGATAGGCAATGGTTGGAAATCATTTTTTCCTTAATTCTGTTTTTGCTTACCTTCCTTTTCCCGATTTGGTATTTCAAATTGGAAAAGGAATTCAACAATTATTTTTTTAAAGCTTATCAGTTTGTCAAAAAAAGGAGAGTTTAATCCTTGTATTTTCCAAATAATGTAACTTTCACTCTTTTTTTTGGAAAAAAAAGGAAAGTCACATTATTCTCAACGCTTTTACAAAGCGAAAATAGGGGAAATGGCATCATTTTTTCTTATTTGTTATATCCATTATATTCTTTCCGTTCCATGAGGTATAGGAATTTATTTTTTATGGTGTAGATAAGCTTAATTCTGGAGGGTTTTAAGGTTATTGAAAAAGGAAGGCATCGCCTTCCTTTTTTTGGAAAAAAATCCCAATAATGGAAATTGTTAAAATGACAACATGTTGTGTAAGTCAGTAAAATAAAAGGTTTATCATTTTTGGTACGTATTTTATGTCACAAATATTTACACTATAATTAATTACTACAATTATGAAAACTCTCCATTTGTTTTTGTTTACATTTGCATTTTTTGCACATATAAACATTTCATTTTGTCAGACTACTGTTACTATTGGTACAGGAACAACGACTCAATCTTATTCCCCAGTGTACAATTATTATAACTATAATTATACACAACAACTTTACACTTCCGCGGAAATTTCTGCCGGGGGAGGTGTGAGTGGTCAAATGATTAGTTCCATTGCGTTTTATTGGGGTGGGACAGGGAATTTAACCAATTGTAACGTATGGGATATTTATTTGGGTAATACCAATCAAACATCATTTACTACCACTACTTGGGTTCCTTTTTCAAATTTAACCTTAGCATATAGTGGGGCTGTAACGCTACCCTCTTCAGCAGGTTGGGTGACCATTAATCTCTCAAACCCTTTGATTTATACAGGTTCAAATTTAGTGATTGCTGTAGATGAAAATGTTTCTGGATTTGGGTCAACAGCCAATTTTAGGCATACTACAGGAACAGTAACAAATACCATTTGTTACTATAGTGATGCTACAAATCCTAATCCTTCATCTCCTCCTACTGCATCGGTAGCGAACAAAAATAGACCAAATGTTCAGTTGGTATTCAATAATGTGTCGCCGTGTAGTGGTGCACCGAGTCCGGGGAATACAGTCAGTTCATCATCTTCTGTTCCCTCAGGTTCAACGGTTAACTTAAGTTTACAAAATACAACATCTGGATCTGGTGTTACCTATCAATGGCAATCTTCTAACGATAACTCAACTTGGAATAACATTGCATCGGCTACAAATTCAACCTACACAGCAACGGTTACTGCAAATACCTACTACCGTTGTCAAGTTACTTGTTCAGGATCAACAACTGCCTCAAATCCAATCCAAATTAACCTGACATATTGTTATTCAACATCATCAAGCAGTTCATATTACATCAACAATTTTTCAACTTCAAATGGGGTTTCAAATATTTCTAATCTTACATCGGGCTTTACTACCACGGGTTATGCAAATAATTCTTCCACAATGGCAGTGTCTCAATATCCTGGACAAGCGGTTAATTTTTCAGCTAGTTTAACAGGTGGTACTTCTGGATTTGGAATATGGGTGGATTGGAATAATGATTTAGATTTTGCTGATGCAGGTGAACAAATTTATTTATCAACAGGTTACAGTTCTTCATATTCTCCCTCGTATACTGTGCCATTAACTGCTGTACCAGGTAGTTATCGTATGCGTATTGTCTCCAATTACAGTTCGACATCACCTACCTATTGTAATAGTGGTATTTCCGGTGAAACGGAGGATTATACATTTACAGTTATAAATAATCCGCCGTGTAGCGGAACACCCAATCCAGGAAATACGGTGACAAATCTTACTGCTGTAGCTTCGGGTAGTACTGTAAACTTGAGTTTAGCAAATGTGACATCAGGATCAGGAGTAAGTTATCAATGGCAATCTTCGACTGATAATATTAATTGGTCTGATATTTCAAGTGCAATAAATCCTACTTATACACCAACGATCACAACAAATATTTACTTTCGTTGTAACGTAACGTGTTCGGGTGCTACAGGTACTTCAAATCCAGTTCAAATCACATTAACCTATTGTACTCCAGTTATTAGCTCAGTTGATGGTACAGGTATTACCAATGTTTCATTTGGTAATTCACCATCGGTTTCGAATACGACAGGTGCAGAGTCAGGGAATTTTGGTAATTATACTTCATTCATTGGTGGCGGAATATTAGGGAATTCCATCACAATTTCCATAACGTATTCTACAGGATACACTTATGGAACTAAAATTTGGGTAGATTGGAATAATGACTTGATCTTTGATAATACTACAGAATTGGTTTATACAGGGTTGTCACTAGGAACCAATCCGACGACTTTAAATGCAAGTTTTACCATTCCAAGTAATGTAAGTTTAGGAAACTATCGTATGCGAATTGGTGGGACTGATGCGGATGCTGGACCAAGTACTCCATGTTATTCAGGAACCTACGCATCATTTGAAGATTATACACTTCAAGTTCAAACTCCTCCGGTTCCCGTAGTTTCTGCTGCAACTGTTGGCAATGCTTGTGCAGTGAGCTCTTCAGTGTTAACCATTTCTGGAACAGGATTAGGTGCAGCGACAAACGTAAGCATTGGAAGTACTAACTTTACTACCTTTGCCTCTAATACAGCTACAACAATTACCATCAATCTTACTTCAAGTGTTTCAGGATCCGTAGTGGTTACAACATCTGGAGGAACCTCTAACAGTTCATCTCCGATTTCATTTGAGATAGCACCTGTATTAACCTTAGCTGCTTCTTCCGGAACCGCATGCAGTGGTTCAAATTCAAATCCTTTGTTAGTAAGTGCTGGAGCAAGTGATTATGACACGTATTCTTGGTCGCCAAGTTCAGGGGTGAGTGGTAATGCTACAAATGGATTTGTTTTTACAAATTCAGTGAATACGACTTACACGCTTACTGCTACCCAAAGTAATGGTTCTTGTTCACAAACAAAAACCTACAGTTTGACCGTGAAACCGTTACCAACCGTAAATGCAGGATCCGATGTTTCTTTTTGTCCATGTGGAACAGTAGGGATAGGTGTGCCTACCTCTAGTAATGTTACAGTTTTGTCTGAAGGTTTCAATGCTGGAATACCAACAAGCTGGACGAGTGCAAACAGTTTTAAGAATACCCTGTCTAACACTAGTTCAGGAAATACTTGGACCTATCCTGGTTATTCTTCCTACTGTACTTATTTTAATTCCTATACAGTCAGTTCAGGGACTACAGGTGCCTTAGAATCCCCATCCTTTAATTTGAGTAATTATTCAGGTGCTCAAGCAAGTTTTTGGATTTACAATAGCAGTGGAACTGATGTCCTAAAGGCATATGTGCGTGTTGGAACAGGAGCTGATGTCCAAGTTGGTTCGGCGAGTTATGGAGTTTATGCATCATGGACTCAAATCACGATTGATTTAGGTGCTTATGTGGGTAATTCAAGCGTTAAATTCATCTTTAAATGTACCTCAGATTACGGTATGTCAAATATTGGTATTGATGATTTCCTGATTTCGGGAACTCAAACGATTGCATACGCTTGGTCAAATGCAGGTACATTATCCAATGCATCGGTATCTAATCCCACGGCTTCACCAACTTCTACAACCACCTATACGCTAACAGCTACTATGAATGGCTGTTCATCATCAGATGATGTTCTGGTATCTAAAGTGGATCCTGTTGCTACTTCCGCCTTGACTGCCGGCGTTTATGTATGGAAAGGGGGCGTTTCAGGAGTAAATACAGCCGACAGCGCATACAATACTGCTTCGAATTGGTATGTTTTTGATGGGACAAATTTCTCAACAGCTTCCTCTGAGCCTGACTACAATGATGATGTCGTGATATCCGGCACAAATACGTGTGTGGTTAATCATCCTAGAACTTATAGCACGATCAACATGAAGGCACGTAAGATAACCATTAAAAATGGAGGTAAATTAATTTTCGATACGAATGGTTTAATTGAAGCAAGAGATCATGTAACTGTTGAGACAGGAGGTATTTTAGATTTTCAAGGAAATGGGATATTAATTGTACATAATGGAGATTTTATTGTGAATGGAACATTCAATGCTGGTAATGGTACCGTTGAATTTTATAATAATGCGAACCATGACCATTATTTGAATACTTCAAATGCGAATCTTACTTTTTATGATTTATATATCACTGGACAATCCAATTCGGTTTATGACCTGCACTTATTGCACGATATCCAAGTACAAAATGTGTTGAGTATTACCTCTCGCAAGTTGAATCTCAACAACTATGGTATTGACTTAGGAACAACGGGATTCATTGTGAATGAAAGTAACACATCAAGATTGCATGCTAAGGATAATTCCAATTATGGGAATGGTTACATTTCTGCGACTCGCAATATTCCTGCAAATACAACGATTGATCCAGGAAACCTGGGATTGGTATTGACTACCCATGTTAACCAAATGGGGAATACGGTTATTAAACGCTACCATTATAGTGATACAGTCAGTGGTAATACGTACAATAGTACATCAAGAATATTTGATGTAAATCCAACTTATAATGGGTCCGATTATGCAGGAAACCTAGATGTGGATATTACGTTTAAGTATTTCGATTCTGAATTGAGTTTATTAAATTCGACGAACTTGAACGAGAGTGAATTGAAACTTTTTCGTTCATCAGATAATGGTTCGACTTGGGAATACAAAGGTGGAACGATAGATGAAGCGAATAATCAATTGACCTTTACAGGTATTGAGCATTTTTCAGCGGTGACACTTTCACCGATTTCTAACCTCCCTGTTGAATTGCTGGATATTACAGCCAATTGTGATCAAAATGGTAAGCAGGTGCGTTTAAACTGGTCAACGGCAACAGAATATAATGCAAGTCATTTCGTGATTGAAAAATCAAGAGATGCCTTTAATTGGACTGTTCAAAAAGAAGTATCGGCGGCTGGTTTTTCAACTTCGATACAAAATTACCAATGGTTGGATGAAAACCCATTGAATGGCATAGCTTATTACCGACTTTCTCAATTTGATTTTGATGGTAGTAGTAAAGTGTATCCACTTGTAAGTGTGAATTGTATGGAAGAAAATGATTTGAGTTTGTATCCAAATCCAGCGAACGATTATGTGGTCATTAAAACTAGTACTATGCAAGAAGTTGCTCAAGTTCAAGTGGAGATCATTGACGCCAAAGGAGTTGTTCATTATGCAAAACCATATTTGACGAATCATGCTAATCAATTACAATTAGTGGATCTTGATCTTGCACCTGGAGTATATGTACTTAAGGTTCATTATTCTGATACTGAATTCGAATCTACAAAATTAGTAATTCGTTAATCATCATTTATAATTAACGTATAACGGGGGTGAGGTTCATCCCCGTTTTTTGTTTTAAGCTTTGCTGCTAATTTGATCAAAAGCTAAAGAGAAGTTAGAAGATCTCAATCTGTTATTTGATCTTAAATGCCGCTAGTTAGGTGCTAAAGAAATGTTTCGATTTTTGCGTTTGATTTGATTTCCGAATTCTTTAAAGTCTTTAAATTGGAAAAAGGCTCTATAAACGGGAATAATTTAAAATGGTCAAGATGTTTAACTTGCTGAAAATAAATACTTTAAGTTTTTTGGCACTGTTTTTTCAATATACTAAACATAGTAGAGTGGTTTCAGTTTATTTTAGGTAATAAAAAAGGAGAGTGAATAACTCTCCTTTTTTACTTTAAGCTGTTTTGATTACCAAATCCTTGCCACTTTAATCTCTTTATTTCTCATCTTATCCCCTTCCTTCACTTGGAAAGCTTCGAAAAATTCAGGACAATTCATTAATGGACCATTTACACGATACATACCTGGAGAATGAGAGTCGTTTGCGATACGGTTCTTTAATTCTGCTTCCGTATAATTAATTTTCCATAATTGTGCATATGAAATAAAGAAGCGTTGAGCTGGAGTATAGCCTTTTACTTTTTGACCTGATTTGAATTCATCAGTCAAGGTATAAGCGTAGTATGCCATGGTTAAACCACCTAAATCAGCAATATTTTCACCCATAGTTAATTCTGGATTTACACAGTGGCCTTCAATGGGACAAAACACGCCAAATGTTTCGCCTAAAATTTCAGTTCGTGCTTCAAATTTTTTGCGGTCTTCATCTGTCCACCAGTTTCTAAATGATCCATCTGCAGCAAATTTTGATCCCATGTCGTCGAATCCGTGAGTGAATTCGTGACCAATCACCATTCCTATGCGCCCATAATTAACGGCATCTTCAGCATTTTCGTCAAAAAATGGAGGTTGCATAATTCCTGCAGGGAAAGCAATCTCATTGAGTAAAGGATGGTAGTAGGCATTAACCATGTGTGCAGGCATTCCCCATTTAGCTTTGTCTACACTTTTATAAATTTCCTCCAAATTGTTTTCAGTAGCAAATCGATTTAATTTTTTGATATTCGCAACGTAGGTACCTGCATTTAAGGTAATGGGGTCAAAGTTTTTATATTTTTCTGGGTGACCTAATTTACGGCCAATAGAATTTAATTTGTTTAAGGCCTCTCTTTTCGTAGGTACCGACATCCAATCAGATGATTCAATCCGCGATTTAAATACAAATAGTAAATTATCAACCATTTCATTAATGCGAGCAGATGCTTTTTCTGAATAATGAGATTCTACGAAGTATTTACCTAATAATTCTCCGATTTCCATGTTGGTAATTTCCTCAATCACTTGATCGTCGTTAGATTTCATTTCAGATACTCCTTTCAACTTGGTGCCATAAAATGCGAAATTTTGTTTCACAAAAGGTTCAGATAAATGTCCGGCATATTCATTAAGCAAACACCACTCTAAATAATCTCTCCACTTTTCCATCGATTGACCTTTCATCATTTCGTTTACCTTTTCCATGTATTTAGGTTGCGCTACAATTAAAGTATCGAAAGCTCTCATTTTCATAGCAATCAGATAATTTTCAAAATCAAAATCTTTCAACGTTTTATAAGCTTGATTCAATAAAAACACATTGTAACTTTTTTCAGGAACTCGTTGTTCTGCAGGAGTCATCATAGCACTTGCCAACTCTTTTTCAAATTCGATAACATGTTGTGCTTTTTTGGAAGCTACCGTTTCATCATGCTTTGCCAATTTTAAAATGGCAACGATGTGCGCTTGATAAGCAGTCAAAATATCTTTTTTATTTTCATCGAAATAATAATCGCGGTTCGGTAATCCAATTCCACCTTGTCCCCAATAGGCTCTATTGATGTTCACATTCATTAAATCTTGATCAACACCAAAACCAAAAAGAGCACCAACTCCTTCAGCATGAAGCATCGCTATTACTTCTGAAATCGATTCTTTGTTTCGTAAACCATTTATTTTGTTTAAATCGGCTTGAATAGGAGCAATACCTAATTGATTCCTCGTTTCCATATTCATGAACGATTCGTAATAGTTTCCGATCACATTTTTAATAGTACCTTCTTCTTTGGTCGATTTCTTCAGTAATTGGGTCAACTTCTCGTTGTTGCTTTTTTGTAGTTCGTTGAAACTGCCCCATCTTGATTCATTGGAAGGAACAGGATTGTTCTTTACCCAACTACCATTGGAGAAAAGAAAGAAGTCATCTTGAGGCTTGATGTTCATGTCCATGTAGCTCATATCGATTGAGCTTAATGAACTTGGATTACCTTCGTTCTTTACTTCTTGTTTTGCCGTTTCTTTTGGACTTTTACAAGCACTTAAGAGTCCGATAAGTCCGGCGGATAAAATGATAAAATTCTTTTTCATGAGCTAAGTTTTGGGTTAAATTGCATTTTAATGTGAGGAATATCATCCTCTAGATATTCTTCAGAGATGCTTATAAATTTATGGTAATTGTAAAACTTTTCCAAATGTTTTTGGGCTGAGATGGTGATGGGTTCCTCTTTTCCAAATTCATCTTTGATAAAGTTTAACACAAAGTACATTAATTCGTGTCCAATTCCACTGCCTCTTTGACTTGGGTGGATCACAACTCTTCCAATCGACACTTGAGGATAGGAGAGGTGTTGGGGTAAAATTCGCGCAGTACAGACTATTGTTCCATGTCCATTACGTCCAATGAGATGGTAGGATTTTTTATCTTTTCCATCTAAATCTTGGTAGGCGCAATTTTGTTCTACGACAAATACTTCAGCCCTCAATGCTAAAATATCATAGAGTTCGATGGTGTTTAACTCTTGAAAGTGTTTGATTTGCCAACTGATATTCATGGTATAAAATTAAGTTTGAAATACCCCTACGTTGTAGGGTTTTTCTGCTTTTTTGTGATTTGCAGCTTCAATACCCATAGAAATAACCTTACGGGTTTCAATTGGATTGATAATTGCATCGATCCACAATCTTGATCCTGCATAGTACGGAGAAATTTGCTCATCGTATCGGGATTTAATGGAGTCGAACAGTTCTTTTTCGCGTTCCGGCGTTATTTCTTCGCCTTTCGCTTTCAAACTAGCAACTTCTATTTGTAAAAGCACTTTTGCAGCTGCTGCACCACTCATTACAGCAATTTCTGCCGTTGGCCAAGCAACAATTAATCTTGGGTCGTAAGCTTTTCCGCACATGGCGTAATTTCCTGCGCCGTAAGAATTTCCCATCACAACTGTGAATTTGGGTACTACAGAATTCGCCATAGCATTCACCATTTTAGCACCGTCCTTAATAATTCCTCCATGTTCACTTTTTGATCCTACCATAAAACCGGTGACGTCTTGAAGGAAAACCAAAGGAATGTTTTTTTGATTGCAAGTCATGATGAATCGTGCTGCTTTATCTGCTGAATCACTATATATTACACCGCCGAATTGCATTTCACCTTTAGCACTTTTTAAAATTTGTCTTTGGTTTGCTACAATACCAACACTCCAGCCATCAATGCGTGCATATCCACAAACAATCGATTGTCCGTATTCTTCTTTATATTCTGTAAATTTCGATTCATCCACCAAACATTTGATGATTTCTCTAGTTTCATAGGGTTTAGAACGCTCTGTAGGAATAATGCCATAAATGTTTTTAGGATCAACTTGAGGCTCTTGGGGTGTCACTCTATCGAAGCCTGCAACTTCTGTTTTACCAATTTTATCCATCAAATCGCGAATAGTTTGTAAACATTCTTGATCGTTTTCAGATTGGTAATCACAAACTCCTGAAATCGCAGTATGTGTATGTGCACCACCTAAAGTTTCATTATCAATGGATTCTCCTATGGCTGCCTTTACTAAATAGGAACCTGCTAAAAAGATAGTCCCTGTTTTGTTGACAATGAGCGATTCTGTGGACATAATCGGTAAATAAGCTCCTCCAGCAACACAGCTACCCATGACTGCTGCAATTTGCACAATACCCATGGAATTCATGACAGCATTATTTCTAAAGATTCGTCCGAAATGTTCTTTGTCTGGGAAAATTTCATCTTGCATGGGTAAGTAAACACCTGCAGAATCAACTAAATAGATGATGGGTAAATTGTTTTCCATGGCAATTTCTTGCGCTCTCAAATTCTTTTTTCCTGTAATTGGAAACCAAGCGCCAGCTTTAACGGTAGCGTCGTTCGCAACAACAATACATTGTCTTCCTGAAACATAGCCAATAACAACCACTACACCTCCTGCGGGACATCCACCGTGCTCGGCATACATACCATAGCCAGCGAGCGCACCCACTTCAAAGCGATTTGTATTCGGATCCAATAATAAATCGATTCGCTCACGAGCACTTAATTTTCCACTCTCATGCAATTTTTCGATTCGTTTTTTACCGCCTCCCTCGTAGATTTTACTCAATTCTTTTTCTAAAGCACTAATCTTAAGACGCATTACATCGTCGTTGGTGTTGAATTCTAATTCTTGTTTGCTCATTGCCATAGTATGTAATTTGGACCCAAATATACACAATCAAAAAAAAATAGAAATGCTTTCATCGATTTAAAAAATCAATTCGTCGACACTTTCTGAAATCATCAAAAATGGGCAGACATTCATCCTTGATTTTTACCACTTAAAACATAACCGTTCACCAAATTTACACCAACCTTTCGCCACGAAACCTTATCAAATCACAGAGTTTGCTATCGTTAAGTCACAAAAAAAAATATGGAAACCAAAGAGTATCTAATTTTGTAATCAACAACTGAACGGGTGGATAATTCAATCGCCTTTCAAATTAAAAAAGCAATTCAAAATTAATGCGCGTTTAGGTTGTGAAAAAATAAAAGCATTTCAAAAAGCATGATTCGATTAGTAACATATGTATGGATTTCTTTAAGCACGGTTGCAAGTGTTTGGGGTCAGACGTATTACTATATGAATTTAGCTAATAATGGGGCTACAATAAATATCCCATGTCCTGCAGGTAATAAAATATTTTCTGATGACGGGCCTACAAGTTCAAATTATTCAAACAGCATAGATTATACAATTACTTTTTGTGCAGCAGGAAATAATTTATTAAAATTTGATTTTGGTTGTTCAGACACTTATACTAATGAACGTTTAGCTCCAGGAGACACCTTGTTTATTTATAATGGCAGTAGTACATCCTCTCCTTTATTGTATGCGGTTACTGGCAATGGTGCTAATGGGAACTTAATACCTTATTTTAAAAGTTCTTATGATGAATCTTTTGTCTCTCCATCCTCCTGTATAACTTTTCGTTTTAAAACAAATGCATCAGGAAATGATGATGGTTTTGAAGCTTGCATTAGTTGTGTAGCTCCCGTTTCTTGTGGTTCTGTAAACCCGCCAGCATCAGATTTATTTGGAGGTGCACCTTTAGTGTGTAATTTGAATGGTTATTGTGGCGTTACCAGTGGAAATTTTGGTGCTGATATGCCATACAATTTGAATCCAAGTGGAGGTACTTGTCCTTCTACACTTAATTTCTTGGGTACCATTGAAAATAATTCTTGGATCAAATTTGTTGCATCCGATGTCAATGCCAGTTTTAATTTTAATGTTCCATTAGGTGGTGGTTGTACTAATGGTATTCAAACAGCAATATTCGCTTTAAATGGAAGTGCATTAACTAGAGTTTCAGACTGCGCTTTATCAGATAATAGTCATAGTGGTAATTTTACATTAGCAAATACATCTCCCTTAACAGTCGGACAAACTTATTACATCATGATTGATGGTAATGCAGGTGATGTATGTAATTATACGATCTCAGCAAACACAGGTGTACAAGTAGTAGATGCGGGTGCAAACCAAGCTAAGTGTCTAAATGATCAATTTCAATTTACAGCGGTAGGACCAACATCTGCTACCTATACCTGGTATGAAACTTCAAACCTTTCGTCCCCTATTGGTACCGGACAAACATCTCCCATTTTAATGCCTTCTGCAACTACGAGTTATACCGTTGTGGCGACAGGTGCATGTACTAACGCTCAAGATGCAGTTCAAGCAATTGTTAATCCATGTGTCTTACCCGTTGAATTAATCGAATTTAAAACGAATTGTGAACATCAATCATTGGTATTGAATTGGAGTACCGCTTCGGAGGATCAAAATGCATATTTTACCGTTCAACGTGCGGATGAGCGTATGATTTTTCAAGAATTGGCTCGTATTACTGCGGCGGGTAATTCAAATGCTTTAACTCAATACGCATGGGTGGATGAAAATCCACAAGAGGGTATGAGCTATTACCGTTTATTCCAAACTGATTTTGATGGTACAGTAAAAGAATTGTCTACGATATCTGCAATTAATACGTGCAAAGATGAAATTCAATTCCATACCACTTTTAATAAAGAAATGAATTCGATTCAAGTCAACTACCACGTTAATCGTGATGAGTTTGTTGATGTATACCTTTACGATGGGGTAGGAAACGTTGTGTTACAAGAACAAGTTTTGTGTAAAAAAGAAAATAATAAAGTAAATATCCCGATGCATGTGCAGCATACAGAAGGTGTTTATTTAGTAAGATGTTTAGGCAATAGTGTTTCAGTCTCTGAAAAACTGTTCCTAAATAAATAAGTAATAGTTTAAAGTTTAGTTAAGTTAGGTTAGGTTAGGTTTAAGTTTAAGTTTATGAAGCAAACAGTCATTATTCAAATTTGTATTAACATTCAATAAGAGTGAAGACTGTTTGCATTCATAAATGAAACTTTCTCACTTGGGAAAGTTTTTTTTGTTTATGTAAAAAAATGAAATATGTATTATAACGAAGACACAATTGTATTTTTAAATGGATCCTACGTAAAAGCAAGTGAGGCAAACGTAGGCTTGTATAATCAAACCATGCATTATGGAAATGGTGTTTTTGAAGGCATTCGCTCTTACGACACGCCGGATGGTACGCGAATCTTTAAGGCAAAAGAACATTATGATCGTTTGCATTATTCTGCGGATAAAATGCATATTAAATTAGCTTATTCTGCTGAAGAATTAGAACAAATCACGTATACTTTATTAGAGAAAAATAATTTAAAAGATGCCTACATTCGTCCTTTAGTGTATTTAGGTGAAAACATGTCGTTGACCCCAACGGTTGATGTTCATGTAGTCATCCTGGCCTGGGAATGGGGAAAATATTTAGGCGATCAAGCCTTGAAGGTAATGTTGTCGTCTTATCAAAGACCCAATCCGAAAGCATGTCATGTACAAGCAAAGGTAGTAGGGCATTATACGAATTCTATATTAGCAACCACCGAGGCTAAATCCAAAGGATTTGATGAGGCTTTGTTAACGGATATGCATGGAAACATTGCAGAAGGTCCGGGGGCCAATTTCTTTTATGAAAAAGAGGGTAAATTATATACCGCACCGCTAGGAAATATCCTTTCTGGAATTACACGTCAAACGGTTTTCGAGATTGCTAAAGAATTGGATATTGAAGTGGTGGAACAATTTTTTACTCCTGAGGAAATTTATACGGCAGATGCTGCATTTTTCTGTGGAACGGCAGCCGAGGTAGCTCCTATTGGTCAATTTAACGATTATGTATTCCCCATGAATTGGGAAGATACGAATAGTCAAATGATTCAACGCATGTACAAAAGACGCGTATCTACCAATGAATATCAAAATGTTTTTATCTAAGTCAAGATGGAATTGAACAAGTACAGTAAAACCATTACCCAAGATGAAACGCAACCTGCAGCGCAAGCCATGTTGTATGGGATTGGTTTAACCGAAGAAGATTTAAACAAGGCTCAAGTGGGCATTGTAAGTACGGGTTACGAAGGTAATACGTGTAACATGCACTTGAATGATTTGGCTAAGAACATTAAAACTTCCGTGGTTCAAAATGACCTGGTTGGATTAATTTTCAATACCATTGGTGTTTCAGATGGAATTTCAAATGGTACAGACGGGATGCGTTATTCCTTGGTATCGAGAGATGTGATTGCAGATTCGATGGAAACCGTGATGGGGGCACAATGGTACGATGCCATGTTAGCGGTAGTGGGTTGCGATAAAAACATGCCTGGTTCAGTCATTGCAATGGGGCGTTTAAATCGTCCTGCAATCATGATTTATGGTGGTACTATCCACGCTGGAAAATGGAAGGGAGAATCCTTGAATATTGTTTCTGCATTCGAGGCTTTGGGTAAAAAGTTTTCCAATGATATCACCCCTGAAGATTTTAAAGGCATTGTAAAAAATGCTTGTCCAGGTGCTGGTGCATGTGGAGGTATGTACACGGCAAATACGATGTCCTCAGCCATTGAAGCTTTGGGAATGAGTTTGCCTTACAGCTCTTCCAATCCTGCGCTATCTCCTGAAAAACAAAAAGAATGTGAAGAAGCCGGAAAGGCCATTCGTAAATTGTTGGAATTGGATATCAAGCCATCCGATATCATGACGCAAAAAGCCTTTGAAAATGCCATGACGATGATTATGGTGTTGGGAGGATCAACCAATGCAGTCTTGCATTTAATTGCAATGGCACACTCCGTAGGTTTAAAATTAACCGTAGATGATTTTCAGCGATTTAGTGATAAAACGCCTGTACTGGCCGATTTAAAACCAAGTGGTAAGTATTTGATGGAGGATTTGCATCGCGTTGGAGGGGTTCCTGCAGTGATGAAATATTTACTTTCAAAAGGATTAATCCATGGCGATTGCTTAACCGTTACGGGGGCTACGGTGGCCGAAAATTTGGCTCAAGTTCCTGATTTATTGGCTGGACAAGATGTTTTCTATCCTTTAGAATCACCGATTAAACCGACAGGGCATTTGCAAATATTGTATGGAAATCTAGCGACGGAAGGTTCCGTAGCTAAAATCAGTGGTAAAGAAGGAGAATTCTTTGAAGGAACCGCTGTGGTATTTGAAGATGAATTTTCGGTGATCGATGGGGTTCGTGATGGTCGTATTAAAAAAGGTTCTGTTGTAGTGATTCGCTATTGTGGTCCTAAAGGAGGACCTGGAATGCCTGAAATGCTTAAACCAACTTCAGCAATTATGGGAGCTGGATTAGGTAATGAGGTAGCCTTAATTACTGATGGAAGATTTTCAGGAGGAACACATGGTTTTGTCGTTGGACACATCACTCCGGAAGCCTTTGAAGGAGGCTTAATTGCTTTAGTGGAGGATGGAGATCGCATTTCAATTGATGCGAAAGAGAATAAATTAACACTACATGTGGCGGATGAAATTCTCGAATTAAGAAAACAACAATGGAAACAACCGGAGTTAAAAGTAACGAAAGGAGTTTTGTATAAATATGCCCAATCAGTAGCTTCTGCTTCTGAAGGTTGTATCACAGATAAATAAAAGAAAATGAACACAATAAGAGGTGCTGAAGCTGTCATGAAAAGTTTGGTAGCTGAAAAGGTAGATACTATTTTTGGTTATCCTGGAGGTGCGATTATGCCAATTTATGATGCTTTGTATGATTTCAAAGACGAAGTTCGTCATATTTTGGTGCGTCACGAACAAGGTGCGATACACGCTGCTCAAGGATTTGCCAGAACTTCAGGTAAGGTTGGCGTTTGTTTCGCGACTTCTGGACCTGGAGCAACGAATTTAATTACAGGCTTAGCGGATGCCATGATTGACTCCACTCCAGTGGTTTGCATTACCGGACAAGTGGCTTCTCATTTATTGGGAACAGATGCTTTTCAAGAAACAGATGTCATTGGTATTTCAATGCCCGTTACGAAATGGAACATTCAAGTAACGCGTGCTGAAGATATTGCTGATGCTATTGCCAAAGCTTTTTACATTGCTGCTTCTGGAAGACCAGGTCCTGTATTGATTGACATTACGAAAGATGCGCAATTCGGAATGGTTGATTTTCAATACACACCGTGTCAATCCATTCGAAGCTATCGTCCTCATCCAGTGATGAATGAAACGCAAATTCAAGAAGCAGTTGCCTTGTTGAATTCAGCTCAGAAACCGTATTTGTTGGTCGGACAAGGTATCGTTTTAGCAGAAGCACAAGCTGAATTAAAAGCCTTTGTTGAAAAATCAAATATTCCTGTTGCTTCTACGCTGCTTGGTTTAGGTGCTTTACCGGTAGACCATCCACAATATGTAGGTTATTTGGGCATGCATGGAAATTATGCACCCAATATTTTGACCAATGAGTGCGATGTCTTATTGGCCATTGGAATGCGTTTCGATGATCGAGTGACGGGAGACGTGAATCGTTATGCGAAACAAGCAAAAGTCATACACATTGATATTGATGCTGCTGAATTAAATAAGATCATTCCAGCTACTGTGGCTATTCATGCCGACGCAAAAGATGCATTGAATGCCTTAACGAAACAGATTGAGGAAAATTCGCATGGAAAATGGTTGCAACAATTTAAAGAATTAAGACAAGTTGAAGAACAAGAAGTGATTCAAGAGGCGGTTCATCCAACCAGCGAAGCTTTAAAAATGGCGGAAGTGGTGCAATTGCTTTCTGATAAAACCAACGGAGATGCGATTGTGGTTACGGATGTTGGTCAACACCAAATGATTGCTTCGCGTTATTATGAATACAAAGGATACCGAAACAATGTCACTTCGGGAGGATTAGGCACGATGGGATTTGCTTTGCCTGCTGCTATTGGAGCTAAATTGGGGAATCCTTCTAAAACCGTGGTAGCGATCATCGGTGATGGAGGTTTTCAGATGACCATTCAAGAATTAGGCACTATTTTACAAGCCAAAGTGGATGTTAAAATTTTGATTTTGAATAATAATTTCTTGGGAATGGTAAGACAATGGCAACAGTTATTTTTTGATCGTCGCTATTCGTTTACAGAAATTGTAAATCCGGATTTCGTTCAAATTGCAAAAGGATATGCTATCGAGGCGACTAAAATTACTGAGCGTGAAGCCTTATCGGGTGCCTTAGATGCCTTTTTGAATTCAAAAGAAGCTTATTTGTTGGAGGTGGTTGTGGAGCAAGAAGACAATGTTTTCCCTATGATTGAAACAGGTGCTTCAGTAGCTGATATCCGACTAAATTAAATAGATTATGGAACAAGTATACAACATATCCATTTTTACCGAAAATCACATCGGTATCTTGAACAGAATCACGATCATTTTCACCCGACGTCATATGAATATCGAAAGTATCACGGCTTCCGAATCGGAATTGAAAGGAATTTATCGCTATACGATTGTGGTAAAAACAACTGAAAGTCAAGTGAAAAAAGTGGTTGGACAAATCGAACGTCAAGTTGATGTTTTGAAAGCCTTTTATCACGACGATAGCCAAGTGGTTTATCAAGAAATTGCACTCTATAAAATTCCAACGGATACCTTCATGAATGGCGGATCAGAAACCATTGTTCGTGCACATTCGGCAAGAATTTTATCGATGGAAGTAGGATTTACAATCATTGAAAAAACAGGACAACCAGAAGAATTACAAAAATTATTCGATGAATTAGAACCCTTTGGAGTCCTTGAATTTGTGCGCTCGGGAAGAGTGGCGATTTCAAAACCGATGAAAACTTTAGAAAGCTATTTAGCTGAAATGTAAACGATAATCTAAAAAAATGAAAAATTATTTCAATCAGTTACCTTTAAGAAAGCAAGTTGGCCAATTGGCAGTTTGTGAATTTATGGATCAAGATCAGTTTCAAGATGGTGTCAATGCACTTCTTGGTAAAAAAATTGTCATCGTAGGTTGCGGAGCACAAGGATTTAACCAAGGTTTGAACATGCGCGATTCAGGATTAGATATTGCGTATGCACTTCGAGCAGAGGCTATTCAAGAGCAAAGAACTTCATTTCAGAACGCAACAAATGCGGGTTTTCAAGTGGGTACGTATGAGGAATTGATTCCTTCTGCTGATCTTGTGTTAAATCTAACGCCGGATAAACAACATACGCCTGTGGTTAATGCCATTATGCCTTTGATGAAAAAAGGAGCTACACTTTCTTATTCTCATGGATTTAACATCGTGGAAGAAGGTATGGAAATTCGTCAAGATATTACGGTAATCATGGTGGCTCCAAAATGTCCAGGAACGGAAGTTCGCGAAGAATATAAACGTGGATTTGGAGTACCTACTTTGATTGCTGTTCATCCTGAAAACGATCCTGAAGGTAAAGGTTTGGCGTGGGCTAAAGCCTATGCAGTGGCCACCGGTGGACATCGCGCGGGTGTACTTCGTTCTTCTTTTGTAGCGGAGGTGAAGTCTGACTTAATGGGGGAACAAACGATTTTATGTGGTTTATTACAAACGGGATCCATTCTTGCATTTGATAAAATGGTGGAAAAGGGAATCGATCAAGGTTATGCTGCAAAACTGATTCAATACGGTTGGGAAACGATTACCGAAGCATTAAAACACGGTGGAATTACGCACATGATGGATCGTTTGTCCAATTCTGCAAAATTAGAAGCTTATCGTCTTACTGAAGAATTGAAAGAAGTTATGCGTCCTTTGTTTCAAAAGCACATGGATGACATCATGAGCGGAGCTTTTTCTGAACGCATGATGAAGGATTGGGCTAATGGTGATGCCGAATTACTTTCTTGGAGAAAGGAAACAGGGGAGACGGCATTTGAAAAAACAGCGTGTACTACCGAAACCATAGCCGAACAAACCTATTTTGATCATGGAACCTTATTGGTTGCTTTCGTGAAATCTGGCGTTGAATTGGCATTTGAAACCATGACCGAAACCGCAATAGTGGAAGAATCTGCGTATTATGAATCGTTGCATGAAGCACCATTGATTGCAAATACCATCGCGCGTAAAAAATTGTTTGAGATGAATCGCATCATTTCGGATACGGCTGAATACGGTTGTTATCTATTTGATCATGCTTGTAAGCCATTATTAGCAGATTTCATGAAACAAGTTGAAACGAACATCATCGGAAATGATTTCCCTGCGACGGCTATTGATAATCAAGCGTTGATTGCAGTGAATCAAGCTATCAGAAATCATCCTATTGAAAAAATTGGCGCGAAACTAAGAGAGAAAATGGTTAACATGCAAAAAATATAAAATGGTTTCACTGGCGCACGTTGAACAAGCAAAAAAGCAAATTCAAGAGGTGGTGAAAGAAACACCTTGTGAATGGAATGCAAATTGGTCGGAACGATTCGAAGCGGATATCTTTTTTAAAAGAGAAGATTTACAAGCGGTTCGTTCGTATAAAATTAGGGGAGCTTTCAATAAAATCAGTTCCTTAAATGAAGATCAAAAATTGCAAGGAGTTGTTTGTGCGAGCGCGGGAAATCATGCACAAGGGGTAGCTTACTCCTGTCAGTTGTTAAAAATTAAAGGTACAATCTTCATGCCTGCGACAACCCCGATGCAAAAGGTAAAGCAGGTTCAATTATTTGGTAAATCGTTTGTGGATATTGTATTGGAAGGGGATACCTTCGATGATGCCTATGCCAAAGCCTTGCATTTTAGTCGTGAAAATCAAAATGTCTTCATTCCTCCATTTGATGATGAAAAAGTCATTGCAGGACAAGGAACCATAGGGTTAGAATTACTGACTCAAGTAAGCAAACCCATAGACTATTTATTTGTACCGATCGGAGGAGGGGGATTAGTTGCGGGATTAATCACCGTTTTTAAGGCATTAAGTCCGAATACAAAAATAATAGGTGTAGAGCCAGCGGGAGCTCCATCCATGAAAACTGCTATCGAGCGAGGAGAAAACACGACCCTTGATCAAATCGATAAATTTGTGGATGGAGCTGCTGTTAAACGGGTAGGGGAGTTGAATTTTGAAATCTGTAAATCGGAATTGAAAGAAATTTGCCTCGTTCCTGAAGGAAAAGTTTGCACCACGATCTTGCAATTGTATAATGAAGAGGCAATGGTGGTAGAACCTGCAGGTGCTTTAACCTTAGCCGCATTGGATTTTTATCGCGAAGCAATTCAAGGAAAAACCGTTGTGTGTATCATTAGTGGAAGTAACAACGATATTACCCGAACCGAAGAGATCAAGGAACGATCTTTATTTTATGAAGGGTTGAAGCATTATTTTTTAGTGCAATTTCCACAGCGACCAGGCGCCTTGAAAGATTTTGTCACCAAGGTTTTAGGTCCTACGGATGATATCACCTATTTTCAATTTACCAAGAAAAATAGTCGCGAAAGTGGACCTGTTGTCATAGGATTAGAGCTAACTCAAGCGGAAGATTTGGAACAGATCAAAGAAAAAATGAATGCCTTGCATTTTTCCTTCACGTATATTAATGATGATTCTTTATTGTATAGTCAATTGATTGGGTAAAGGAAGATTTTTTTATTGTCTCCTATAAAATTGCAAATTCAGACCGAAGCGTCTGTAGGGGATAAAGGGGGGCTTGAACCTTCCCCCTTAAGAGGGTCCCGATACTTCGGGAAAAGGGGGAGGAATCTTTTATAAAGCCAGAAATCATGGTTTAAATTTAATATTTATTCTTTTCTTTTTTCCGCAAAAAGAAAAGAACCAAAAGAAAACTAGCTTCGCTGAGATCGCCTTTGGCTAAGTTCGTCGTTTTGGAATTCAAAAGTGCATTCCGTTTCTATAAGTTGACCCTATCAGTGATCCTTCGTTTGCTCGCTTTGTTAGCACAAACTGCGGCTTCCTCAAGGTGCCCAACTTACCGTGCACTGCATTTCTTTTTCTTCCCATGCGACATTTAGAACTTGCTTGAGGTTTAAAATTCATTGTGAGTATTCAAATGCTTAAGCAAAAAAAACGGAGGTTTAGCTTCGTAGCTGTTATGAGGTCCAATCTAGCGGAGCGGGGGGGGAACATTACCATAAGGGAACAAAAAGCTATTAATAATGAATATTTATAACTCTGCCTATTTCGTTATCGTCAACAGAATATTCAATTAATACCGTATCACCTCTTTTTAATTGTCTATAATTGGTCTCATCAATGAAACGGCATTCTAATCCTTTTTCATTATAATATTTATAATTAAACCCAGTAAATCCAACTCCAACTACCTCGCCAACATAAATACCCCATGTTTGTTTTGTATCTCTCAATTTTTCTTTACGATAGGTTTTTTTATAATGATCAATGAGAAAAATTCCAATAAAAAAAAGTAAAAAACCAATACTTATTAATCCAATTTTTCGATTTCGTTGAGACCACATATGCATACTATTTAGCTACACCCCAATTTTTGTACCTTCTATTCCGTATTGCAAACCTCCAGAAGACGAATTAATAATAAAACCACCAATTGAATTGGATAAACCTAGATTTTTTCCCAATGCACCTCCAAATGGTTGAAACAATGCACTGTTTATTGTTGTAGTTAAAGTATAGTGTAAAGGATTTTCAAGAAATGTCTCTTTTGAACCTTCTCCTTTGATAGCAATTAACCCTCCTGAACCTATAGCCCCTAAAGCCACTTGGGTAGTTATATTTTGATTAATTTTACGAGTGGTTTGCATATCAGGTAAAGATAGAAAAAAAATGAAATCTTATTGATTTTGGGAGGGCAAAAAAAAAGAGGGCAAAAGCCCTCTTTTAAAACGATATTAGAACGATTAATAATAAATCGCGCGGTTTACTTTCGTTACGTATTTTGCTAAACGAATCACTTGTTTGGTGTAACCAAATTCATTGTCGTACCATGCGTATAATACCACGTTTTTACCGTCATTAGATACAATAGATGCGTGTGAATCGAATACGGAACAACATGTGTTTCCAATGATATCTGAAGAAACTAATTCCGGATCGAAAGAGTAGAAAATTTGATTAACCAAATCTCCGTCCAATGCAGCATTTTTAATCATGGCATTGATTTCTTCAATCGTAGTGGTTTTGTTTAATTCCAATGATAAGATGGCTAAAGATCCGTTTGGAGTAGGTACACGTACTGCGTTTGCCGTTAATTTATCTTTTAAATCTGGAATTACTTTGGTTACTGCACTTCCAGCACCAGTTGAAGTAATTACCATGTTCACAGCAGCAGAACGACCTCTTCTTGGTTTTTTGTGCATGTTGTCCAATAAGTTTTGGTCATTGGTATACGCGTGAACGGTTTCGATATGTCCTTTTACTACACCCAATTGATCGTTCACCACTTTTAAAATAGGTGAAATCGCATTGGTAGTACAAGAAGCTGCCGAATAAATGTTTTCGTTCTCTAAATCCAATGTTTTATGATTGATACCATAAACCACATTTGGAATTTCTTTCCCTGGAGCAGTTAACAGAACTTTCGATACTCCTTTTGCGTTTAAGTGACGGCTCAATGCTTCACGATTCGTGAATACACCGGTGTTGTCAATTACTAACGCATTTTTGATGCCGTAAGCCGTGTAATCAATATCTTCTGGGTTGTTTGCATCGATCATTTGAACAATTTGTCCGTTAATGATGATGGTTTTGTTCGCTAAATCTTCAATTACTGATCCTTTGAAAGCACCATGAACTGAATCGTTTCTCAATAAAGAGGCACGTTTGATGATGTCTGCATCGGTATTTCCACGAGTCACAATCGCACGTAAACGCAATTGTTGACCTTTACCTGCTTGTTTAATCAATTCGCGAGCAGCTAAACGTCCAATACGACCAAATCCATACAAAACAACATCTCTTGGTTCTACTTTGTCTGAATTTTCTGTAAAAAAGCTTGCCAATTTATCTTTTAGGAAATCTGCTTTGGAAGCGTAATTTGCTTTTTCATTTAACCATTCATTCGATAATTTACCTAAATCGATTTTAGCAGGTTTAATGTCGAGTTTCAATAACTCTTCAGCAAGCTCAGAACTTGTGAATACATCGATGGGTTTGTTGACTACCTTGCGAGAGTATTCGTGCAAGTTTAAAATTTCTGAAATTGTAACATCAACAAGGTGATTACGGAAAAGAACTAATTCTACTCCTTTGTCATACAATAATTCACCAACTTTACTAGAAAGTTTAACAGCAGCTCTTTCTCTTTCGATGTGAGAATTCAGCTCCTTTTCATAACCTACGGCAGTTTCCATTTGCTTTTTTAAAATTAAAATATAAAAATTAAAAGGCCACCAAACGGCAGCCTTTATGATTATCCTAAATATGCTTTCAATAATTTGTTACGCGAGGTATGTCGTAACCTGCGAATTGCTTTTTCTTTGATTTGGCGCACACGCTCTCTTGTTAAATTGAATTTTGCACCAATTTCTTCAAGGGTAAGTCCGTGATTCATTCCAATTCCAAAGAATAAACGGATGATTTCTCTTTCCTTGTCGGTTAAGGTAGAAAGTGATCGTTCAATTTCTTTTTGTAAAGATTCTGCCATTAACACGTGATCTGCTTTTGGAGAATCAGAGTTTGCCATCACATCCATTAACGTTCCACCGTCTTCTGAAGCCGATAAAGGCGCATCCATCGATACGTGACGACCAGAAACATTCATCGATTCCTTAATTTTATCCTCAGGAACTTCTAAAGCCTCTGCTAATTCTTCAGCACTTGGCGGTCTTTCGTATTCTTGCTCTAAACGAGAAAATGCTTTGTTGATTTTGTTCAATGAACCTACTTGATTTAACGGCAAACGTACAATTCTTGCTTGTTCCGCTAAAGCTTGTAAAATAGACTGACGAATCCACCAAACGGCGTATGAAATGAATTTAAATCCACGTGTTTCATCGAATTTTTGAGCTGCTTTAATCAAACCTAAGTTCCCTTCGTTGATTAAATCCGGTAGGGTTAACCCTTGGTTTTGATACTGTTTCGCTACGGAAACCACAAATCGTAAATTCGCTCGGGTTAATTTCTCAAGAGCTCTTTGATCTCCTTGCTTAATCAGTCGGGCTAATTCCACCTCCTCTTCCGCTGTAATTAATTCTTCTTTACCGATGTCTTGTAGATATTTATCTAAAGATTGGCTTTCGCGATTTGTAATCGACTTAGTAATTTTTAGCTGTCTCATGCTCTTTTATCCCTTCTAAATTAATGTAATGTGGAAAAAACGTTTGCAAAGATACGACCAAAAGTAGTGGATTTCCAAATTTATTTTTTATTATTTTTTGGATCAACCCACTACCAAATATCATGCCCAAAAGTCTTACAAACCAAATCCTACAAAGTCCCTCTTGCCGCTTTCTGTTAACACTTCTAATAGGATTCCTTTATTTACCCCATTTAGTTTAGAAGTTAATTGTTCTACGGTTTCAATTTGTTCATTATTGACCTTCGTAATGATCATTCCTTCGGTCAATCCTAACGATTTCAGTTTACCAGCATTTAAGGTTTTGATTTTAACGCCGTAGCTGATGTTTAACTCTTTTTTCTCTTTGTTGGTAAGTTCCGCAAAAGTCGCTCCTAATGCTACGTTTTTTTTCACCTCTTCCTTAGATACTAACGTCGTTTGATTGTCTTTGTTACGCAAGACCAATTCTTTTATTTTTTCATCGTCGTTTTTGTCTCTGATGGTTACAGCTACTTTATCGCCAGGTCTTCTTTTTCCAATTTCCTCTTGAAGGGATGCCACATTGTTTACTTCCTTGTTGCCAATTTTTAAGATCACATCGCCATCTTTTACGCCGGCTTTATCGGCACTTCCGTCTTCAATGACTTTGGAAACCAAAACACCTTTCAGATTCGGAAGTTTATATTTTTCTTTGAGTTCTTGAGTGATGTCGGCAATCTGCACGCCTAAATAACCACGTTGTACAATTCCATAATCGATGATATCGCGCATGACTTTTTGCACTAAATTAACCGGTACTGCAAAGGAATATCCAGCGTAAGAACCCGTTTGAGAGGCGATTGCGGTATTAATCCCTACCAATTCTCCGTGGGTATTTACCAATGCTCCTCCACTATTTCCGGGATTAACCGCTGCATCCGTTTGAATGAAAGATTCAATAGGGACAGCATTGTTGGTTCGATCACTCAATAGATTGATATTTCTTGCCTTTGCGGAAACAATTCCTGCCGTTACCGTAGAGGTTAAGTTGAAGGGATTACCCACCGCAATAACCCATTCGCCTAAACGCAATTCGTCACTATTTCCAAGAGGTATGGCTTTTAAGTCTTTGGCATCAATTTTTAATACGGCAATATCAGTGGATGGGTCCGTACCGATAATTTTTGCTGTATATTTCGAATTGTCGTTTAAAATGACTTCGATCTCACTGGCATTTTCGATGACGTGGTTGTTGGTGACGATATATCCTTCCGACGAAACGATAACTCCAGACCCAGATCCGGAACCATATTGCTTAAATTCTCGACCTCCAGCTCCTGGTCCGTAAAAAAATTCAGAGAATAAATCCCGTTGAAAAGAGGTTTGCACTACTTTGGTTGTAACGTGAACTACCGAGTTGACCGTGTTTTCTGAGGCCTCAATAAAATTTAATTGAGCCGGTACCGTGTTTTCATAGGATGCATATCTTGCATGATGTTGTGAATTTCCATCGATGACGCGATCTGATAAATTTGTCGCACTTGCTTGCGTCATGACGTATACGCTTAAGGGAATCATTCCTCCAATTATTCCTAAGCCTAATAGTTTGAATTTGTTTCTCATAGCCTATAATTTTTAACTATGCAATGATAACTTTTTTTCTTTTTTTTTGTTGTCCAAAGTTCGTTAAAGAATGTTAAGCGCGACTTAATACGACCAATTTGCGTTTAATCCCATTAAGATATAGAGTTCATTTTTTCGGATTTCGCTTTTGGAAAAAACGGGCAGTCCATCTGTGTTTAATCTCGGATAATTGGGCGTTTTTCGAACCATTTTTTTAGGGAGTCCAATTAAATCATGCGTCAATCGATTTTGGATGATATGCCTGATTTGTTCGCCATCTATTCCCATGTGTAAGTGTCCTGTTTGCAGGTAAGGTAATTCGAAATGAATGCCTGTGTAAAGGATACCATGACTGGTTTTTCCGTAAGGTAATTTCGATAAATCAGCGTAACCATAGGGTGTGTTTTTGCGATCTTCCTTCTCCCAATGCAAGCCTTTCGTTTCTCCAGTCCAAAGTTTTAAGCCGATTTGATATTTGATCCCTTCTTCTAAATGATAAATTTCCAATGCGCCGGTTCGAAAACGATCTTTACCTTGTCCTGCAAATAAATCATTCTCGAAAAGAATGGATAAATTTTTGGTGTGTATAGCCAATGCTCCCGATCGCTGACTGGTTTTTTTGGAATCCAAATACCAAATGTAACTGTAGCCAATTCCATTATGATAGTGGCTTTGATGATACAATTCTCCCAGTTGGAAGTCTTGAAAGGTTCTCCTTTTTCCACCCAATAGGAGTAGTCCAATGGCATTTCGATTTTCCCAATAAAATTGTCGTTTCCCCAAATTACGGAGTTGATAGGTCCAAGTGCTGCTGACATTGCCTTGGTAAAAATACTGTTGGTAATAGGCGTGTAGCGAAATTCCAATCGATGATGTGTGTGTGCCAAAAGTATATATCAAACCCACTTTGCCGCCAAAATGGGCAGGTGATTTTTGCTGAGCGGAAGCAAATGAACCAAAAGTCAGCAACAAGATATACAAGCTTTGTTTCACTCGATGAATTTAGCAAAAAATGTTCCAACAATACATAGCGCCAAATATATGGCGCAAAAACCATCCATCCAAAAGGATTGATAAGTTCAATTCCGAAACCTATCTTTGTGTTATGTTAAAGAAAAGATGGCTGTATTGGATTGCGCAATGTATTGGTTGGATTGCTTATGCACTTGTCATCTTATTAGCTACCTACGGTGAGGACCCTGAAAAGTTGGATTTCAAATTGGTGCTCAGTCTTACTTCTTTAACGTTAACGGGAATTTTGATTACCCACTGCATGCGTTTAGTGTATGTCTATTTTGATTGGTTTCAAAAAAGTTTTCCCGTTCTAATCATACGAGTGGTAGTTTTCTCCTTATTTGCATCCATTTTAATGGCGAATGTGCACGAATACATTTCAGAGTATTTAATTTATCATTCAGGGAAATCATTTGAATGGTTTGAATTATCCTTGAACGTCATTGCCGTGAATATTCTTATTGTATTTTGGAATACGTTATATTTTACCTATCACTTTTTTCATAAATCCAGAAAACAAGAATTGAATAACATTTCCTTGGAAGTGAAAAAGAATGAAATTGAATTAAAAACATTGAAGTCTCAATTGAATCCTCATTTTTTGTTCAACGCTTTAAATAGTATTCGAGCCTTAGTGGAATTGGATCCTGAAAAATCAAAAATGGCGATTACGACCTTGTCGAACTTGTTGCGTAAATCGTTAGTTACGGGTAAGGAAAATACGATTTCATTGCAGGAAGAATTGGATATTATTTCAAATTATTTAATCTTAGAAAAGATTCGTTTTGAAGAACGTTTGGAGGTGGAATACCGTATTCAAGAATCAACATTGGCGTTGACGCTTCCTCCTTTTTCAGTTCAATTGATGGTGGAAAATGCGATTAAACATGGAATTTCCAAATTGGTAGCGGGTGGAAAGGTGCGGATCGAAAGTAATTTTTCGGAAAATGAAAAAAGTTGGACCGTTCGCGTGGTGAATACCGGAGAATTTAAACCCAATTCGATGGATGGAGTAGGAATTGTGAACACACAACGCAGGTTAAGCTTGCAGTATCACCAAAAGGCAAAGTTTCAGATTTTTCAGCAGGGCGAAGAGGTGATTGCAGAAATTATTTTTGAATTGTAATAAGTTAGTATGGGTACATTTAGAACAGTTATTGTAGATGATGAACGTTTGGCACGTGAAGAGTTGAAGCGTTTATTGAAAGATTTTTTAGAAATTGAAATTATTGGTGAAGCTAAAAATGGAGAGGAAGGTTTGCAAATGATTGAAGCCTTGCAACCTGATTTGGTCTTTCTAGATGTGAACATGCCGGGCTTAAATGGGTTCGAGATGATTCAAAAATTAGAGGTCATTCCCAATGTTATTTTTGTCTCAGCTTACGATGAGTATGCCGTTAAAGCTTTTGAAGTAAAAGCCTTGGACTATGTCTTAAAGCCGGTTGATCCTCAGCGATTACAGCAGGCTATCGGGAAAATTAAAGCGCGCGATGAAGAGGTGAATTTCATGTCCGATCTAGCGATGCCGTCCCAAGAGAAATTGCTCGATATTGAAGATCACGTGTTTATTAAAGATGGTGAAAAATGTTTTTTCATTCCGCTTTCGAAAGTGCGCATGTTTGAATCGGATGGCAACTATGTCAAAGTTTTCTTTGATCAATCAAAACCATTGATCTTGAGGTCGTTAAATAGTTTGGAGGAGCGTTTAAGTCCGAAAAGCTTTTTCAGAGCGAATCGAAAATACATCATCAATTTACATTGGATAACTTCCGTTGAAAATTGGTTTAATGGCGGATTACAAGTAACTATTCGCGATCAAGAAAAAATTGAAATTTCAAGAAGGCAAGCCATCCGATTTAAAGAGTTATTTACCCTTTAATTGATGCGTTAGTTTTTCGTAATTTTCTTTACGATGCTGGTACCTTGAGCGACTACTTTTAACAAATAAGTTCCCGATTTTAATTCGCTTACGTCAATCGCATTTCCTTTTGTTGTTTTTACCAACGATCCAAGGAAGTCGTAGACTTGAATTTCATCAATCGCTTGCGTGTAGTTGACATAAATCCAATCGGTTGTTGGATTTGGGAAAACATGTAAATTAAGTTGAGCTAGTTCTTCAACACTAACTGGATCCTCCTTTGTTACTATAATATCATTAATGTAAAGGATGAAATCGTTATAACTATCATTGATGAATGCAAAATAAACGGTTTCGTTATTGTGTCCTTTTGCGCTTAAGTCAATTTTATGAGTGGTCCATTCTGCTAATTCTTCGGAGATGATGACAACCGTATCTATAAAACTAGCGGTTTGGTTATCCGTTTTCGATAGCAAAACCTTGAAACCATCTGCAAACGATGCATCGTGCGCTTTTCCTTTCCATTCGATGAAATTTCCAAAAGCTCCTAGGGTAACAGGAGGAGTAACCATCCAACGATTGGCTTGTCCAACTGGATTGAAAAAAGAAGTAGAACTAGCTACCGAATCGGATGGATTTTCTGGGTCAGCCTTGATGATCCAAGGGGTAATGTATTCAGAAACAGATGCATCGGGTTGCAAGCCATCTAGGTTGTAAAATGAAAAATTAACTGGAAAGCCATTTTGAAAATCCTCACTATATACGACCGTTTGCGCATGAATACCAATACTTAAAACTGCCCAACAACTAAGGATTATTATTTTGTTCATCTTCTTTTCTTTTTGCAACAAAAGTACAAATTCTTTTAATTAATCAAGGTAATTAGAATTTCTTTGTATTCTTGATAAAAGATGTCAAACTCCCTGAGGCGATCGGCAAAGAAGGTTTTAATGCGTTCGTGTGTTTCAGGTTGGTACAAGTTTACTTCCTGAATTTCCCAATAAATTCTGGCAATAGAACGACCATCTTGCGTTTCAAAATGTTCCACCCAATTCGTCTCCCATTTCATTTCGGATTCTAATACTACCCTTAATTCTTGGCATTGCTCATAAACAATAGCTTTTACCCCTTGATCTTTAGGTTGAATATCAAAACACATTCGCGCTGAATTTTTGTCAATTTCTAAGCGCAAGTATAGAAATTTAGTATCGGTAGGGTAGTTGATCCAATTCATTCTTCGCCCGTTACTTGAGCGAAATTTACGCATGTGTTTCTGAAACCCATCCCAAAACTGGATGTTAATATTTCTTTTTTCTTCTTTGGTTAACATAATTTAAGATAAAATTAAAACAATTTTGAGATTGATTTGTTATCTTTGAAAACAATCATGAAAAAGAAAATTTTTAAGACCGTTTTTTTTGCTGTACTGCTCCTCTTTGTGATTCAAGTAGTTTATCCTTCATTTTCTTCCCTTTCTAAAGCTAAAGTGGAAAACAATAAAGAATTGGAAGGTAAAAATCAATCAGAAAAAAATTTAGAACTCGAAAAAGAAGAATCAAAAATCAGTAACTGGGATTTCGATTTCAATTTATTTTCGATTTTTAGATCGCTGTTTAGAAGAAACATTTACAGCTATATTGATATTCAATCCAACAGTATTTTGGCAGTCATCGACTGTCCCCCAGAAATTTAACTTGTTTTTTGGTTGATTTTTCATCCTAATTATTTAAATTCAAGTTAACTTATCAATATGAAAAAAAACACTTCCGTTCAAGTTGTTCAACGGTTTTTTACGCTTTTAAACTTAGATCGTAAAGAGGTTCAAAAATTATATTTTTACGCCGTTTTTTACGGTCTTTTAACACTGATTTTACCCATTGGTGTGCAGTCTGTGATCCAATTAATTCAATCGGGTAGACCAAGTACTTCCTATTATTTGGTGGTGGTTTTAGTGCTCGTAAGTATCATTGTTGCAGGATACATTCAATTATTGCAACTACGTTTGGTTGAAAATTTACAACGAAAGATTTTCGTGAGGTACGCTTTTGAATTTTCGTACCGTCTGAATAATGTAGATTTCAGTAAATACAAAAATGAAAATCCAACAGAGCTAGCTAATCGTTTTTTTGAAACCTTATCGCTTCAAAAAGGATTACCGAAAATCCTCATCGATGTCGTAGGTGCCTTGCTGCAAATCACTTTTGGATTAATTCTCTTATCCTTATACCATCCTGTTTTTATTGCCTTTAGTTTGATTTTAGTGGTGTTGTTGATTTTATCTTTTCAATATTCAGGACAAAAAGGAATTGTGTATGGTTTGAAAGAATCGAAATACAAGTACAAGACGGTTTTTTGGATACAAGAATTGGTACGAACAAATAAAGTGAATCGCCATGCTGACCCGTTTTTAAACATCCAACAAACCGATGAAAATCTTAACCAATATCTTGCACAACGTGAAAATAAATTTCAAGTAATTTGGAAACAGTTTATACAATTAATAGGATTTAAAGTCTTTTTCATTTTTACATTTTTCATTATTGGTGGATATTTGGTTTTTCAATCCAAGATGAATTTAGGACAGTTTATCGCTTCTGAGATCATCATCGTTTTATTGATTAGTAGTATTGAGAAAATTGTACAGAGTTTAGAAACCATTTATGAATTGTTTGCATCCATTGAAAAAATTGAGCAAGTCATCGATTTCCCTCTTGAGAATGGAAGGGTATTAACAAGTCCCGTTCTCAATGACCATGAAAACAGATGGTATTTCAATCAGGTGGAAGGAGAGTTGAGTCATATTGGGAAAATTTCAAACCTGAAACTAGAGGGTGAATTCGTCTTGGATCGTCATGTGTTGATTACTGCGCAAGATTCGATTAAAACAAATACCTTTTTACAATTAATATTAAAATCATCTTGTCCGAAAACAGGGCATATACACATCAATAATCATCCAGTCAATTCCATTTCTAATGAATCCTATTTGGAAGGAATGTTTTATTTAGATGCGAAACGTGTTTTGTTCGATGGTGATATTTGGACGAATTTAACCTTAGGAAGAAAGCAGCTGACTGAAAAACAAGTCATTGATGTGCTCAAAAAAGTCGAATTGGAAGCCTTTATTAATGGTTTACCTGAGGGAATGAATACTTTAACAGGTGATTCCTTCTTGTTCATACCGAATGAGATTATTCAAAAAATCATGGTGGCAAGGGTGCTGTTACACCAGCCGAAAATTTTAATTTCAGATGGATTTTTAGATCAATTACAAGGAGCTGGGAATCAATTGTTATTGGATCTTCTATTTCAAGAAGGTTCAGCTTGGCATATCATTAGTATTTCAAGAAACAAAGCGCTTTGGCCTCGTTTCAAGTACTTATTATGGTTACCGAATAAACATGATGAAAATATTGCTGTTTTGGAAATAGCTTCAAACGAAAACAAACTTTTAAAAGGATTTTAACATGCAGCAAAATGGTTTAAAAAAAGAAATGCAAGAGCGCATTCAGTCCATGTCTACGATAAAACAAGTAGTAACAGAACAAAGTAAATCAAATACAGCTTTTATTGTAAAACTATTGTTTTTTATTTGTTTCGTGATCTTATTTTTACCTTGGACTCAAAATATACAATCCAATGGTTATGTTTCGATTTTACACCCCGATGATCGTCCTCAAAAAATACAGACCATTATTGCTGGTAAAATTGAACGTTGGTATGTCAAAGAAGGAGATTTTGTAAAGAAAAACGACACCATCTTGGTGATTTCAGAGGTAAAATCAGAATACCTTGATCCACAATTGCTACGTAGAACGCAAGATCAATTGGATAGTAAAAAGACAGCCGTTAAAGCTTACGACGAGAAAATAAACGCATTGGAAAATCAAGAGCGCGCTTTCGAAAGTATTCAAAAATTAAAAATCAAGCAATCGGCCAATTACCTGAAACAAAGTAGGTGGAAAGCAAATGCAGATAGTTTGGAATTAGCCGCTTTGAATGGTCAATATGAAATTGCGGTTAAACAGTTGGTGCGAACAGAGGAATTGTATGAAAAAGGGATAAAATCCTTGACCGATTTGGAGCTGAAGCGCGTAAAAGTGCAGGAAGTGATGGCTAAAAAGACATCCATGGAGAATAAGTTTCTTTCCAGTAAGAACGAAGTGTTAAATGCTGAGATGGATATTCAAAACGTGCGTAATGATTACGATGAAAAATTATCTAAAGTAAGATCGGAGCAATTCACGGCCTTATCTGCCAAGTTTGACGCCATTGCAGTGTTGTCAAAATTACAAAATCAGTTTGCGAACTATGAAATACGCCAAGGACAATACATCATTAAAGCATCTCGCGATGGATATGTCACCAAGTTATTGAAATCGGGAACGGGCGAAAACGTAAAAGAAGGCGAAGAACTCATTTGGATTATGCCTGAAAAATACAATTTGGCGGTAGAATTTTACGTCGCACCGAATGATTATCCATTACTCAAAGTGGGCGAGGATGTTCGTGTTCAATTTGACGGATGGCCTGCAATTGTATTCACCGGATGGCCTCACGTTTCCACGGGAACCTATTCGGGAATTGTGTATGCGATTGACCAGAATATTCATGAAAATGGCATGTATCGCGTCTTGGTTAAGCCAAATCCTAAAGAGGAAAAATGGCCAGAAGATATCCGATTTGGTAGTGGTGCAAAAACTTTTGTATTGTTGAATGATGTTCCAATTTGGTATGAGTTGTGGCGAAATCTGAATGGATTCCCACCGGATTATTATCAATTGAACCAGCCTAAAAAATCTAAAAAATGAGACTGTTCATCGCGTTAACTGTTTTTTGGTGCTTAGGCTTGTCAATTCAAGCTCAAGTTCAAGTTCAAGATTCTGTCCCTTTTAAGTATGCTGATTTTATCCGATTGGTCCTTAAAAATCATCCCTTTGCCAAACAAGCAGATCTTAAACGTGAAGAGGGGATTGCTTATTTATTGAAGGCGAAAGGGGGATTCGATCCTAAATTGTACAGTGAAATCGAAGGCAAGGAATGGGATGAGGTTTCCTATTTTTACCGAAGTAATTTTGGATTAAAGGTGCCAACTTGGTTTGGGATTGAAGCAAAAGTAGGTTATGAATATAACCAAGGTCAAAATTTGAATCCTGAAAGATCTACGCCTGGTTCTGGTTTATGGTATGCAGGAATCTCAGTGCCCGTGGGTAAAAATTTATTCATCGATGAGCGCCGTGCCATCCTGAAAAAGGCTAAAATACAAGTTGATTTGTCAGAAAATGATCGAAAAATACTGCTCAACAACTTACTCTTGGATGCCACGAATGCTTATTGGGAATGGTACAAATGTTACCAAAAAATGACCATCTATGAAGAAGGGGTGAAGTTTGCAGAAAACAGAAATCAAGCAGTTGTAAGTGGGTTTGTTTTACAAGAATTTGCGATGGTAGATACCGTAGAATCTAATGTGCAATTGAATGACCGAAAATTGGAACTTGAAAAAGTAAAATTAGATTTTTGGAAGGCGAGTAATGCACTCAATACCTTTTTGTGGACGGATGAAGAAGTACCCTTGGAATTGAACGAAAAAATGGTGCCCGTATATGAAAAATACGCTGCTCCTTTGCAATTCCAAGTAGAAATAGACACAACGATATTTATTCGCTATTATGATTTGAAATTAAAACAATTGCAAATTGATCGTAAGTTAAAGTTGGAGCAGTTAAAGCCTCAAATAGATTTGCAATTTAATCCATTAATACAACCGACTTCCAATGCCAATCTTTTTCTGCCTTATTCCGTGCAAAATTATAAATATGGTTTGCAAGCTTCCTTTCCGATTTTTATCAGAAAAGAGCGTGGAGATTTGAAATTAGCCCAATTGAAAATCAAAAACACTTTGTACGAACGCGAGCAAAAACAATTGGAATTAGAAATGAAGATCAAAAGTATTCAACAACAATTGATTTCCTTAGCGGAACAGTTGGCCTTTCAAGAAAAAATGGTGGAGAGTTACCTCGTTTTGCGAGATACTGAACAAGTGAAATTTGAAATGGGTGAAAGCACCTTGTTTTTAACCAACTTACGGGAATTAAAATATTTGGATTCTAAATTAAAATTAGTTGATTTACAGACCTATCAACTTCAAACCAGAGCTTCTTGGGATTGGCAATTGGGACTTTAATTTTTTTATCTTTGATTCAACATGATGTTTGACCCCAATTATTTAGTAAAACTGGCGAATATGAAAATGCCCTTTGGAAAGTACCAAGGTAGGTATTTAATTGATTTGCCAGAATATTATGTAGTTTGGTACAAGCAAAAAGGATTTCCTTCGGGCACTTTAGGTGAACAACTTTCTACGATCTATGAAATAAAATTAAATGGATTGGAACATTTGGTGCGCCCCTTGATTCGTAAATGAGTTTGGAATACTTCATCGTTTAAGATTTTAAATGTATATTTGAGTTAGAAAACAATTCAGATACTATGAAACACTACGCTTGCATGCTCCTTCTTTTCTTTGGAGCACCAAAGATTCACGCTCAAGGCGATACCATTGTTCAAGCAAGAATCATTGAAGATGAAAATCAATTAGCCAATAAAGCTTACAATGATGGTATTGAGAAAATGAATGGAAAGCAATTTCAAGCTGCCATCGATGCATTTTCACAAGCAATTCAACTTAAAGCCGATATGCATTTGGCCTATTTTAATCGCGCGATTTGTAAAATGGATGTAAAACAGTTTGACGAAGCCATTGTGGATTTTCAGAAAACCAACGAATTAAATCCTTCAGCGGAGAATGCATTTTATATCGGTCAAGTCTATCAAATGAAAGACGATAAACAAAAGGCTATTCAGCATTATTCTAATGCTCTTGCGTTGAAATCGGATTATGCACAAGTGTATTACTACCGTGGCGGAATGTACTTCCAATTGGATTCCATGCAGCTCGCTTTAGCAGACTTCAATCAGGCAATTCAATATAAATCGGATTATGGTTATGCGTTTAATGACCGAGCGAGTACAAAATTGCAATTGAATGATTTAAACGGTGCCATTGAAGATTATAAAAAAGCCAGTCAATTGCATCCAGAATCTCCCTACATTTTGAATAATTTAGGAAGTGCCTTACGTAAAAAAGGACTTTTCAAGGAAGCTATCACCAGTTATAATAAGGCCTTGATGTTGAAAAAAGATTATGCGATTGCTTTAAATAATCGCGCAAGTTGCTTTTTAGAATTGAATGATTTAAAAAATGCGACATCCGATTTAAATCAAGCCATTGAAATTGACTCCAAATACAGTTTGGCTTATGTGAATCGTGCAGCCGTTTTTTATAAATTAAAAGATTACAAGTCAAGTGAAGCAGATTTAACGAAAGCGATTCAAATGGATCCAACAAATGGATATGCTTATTTAAATCGCGGTATTGCTAGAGAAATGCTTCGCGATGACTCTGGAGCCTGCAGCGATTGGTTGCAAGCAAAAAAAATGGGAATAGAAACAGCAAAATCATACGCAGGTCACTGTGCAGAATAAATTGAAAAACATGAAATCATTACTATTACTTGCATTTTTAGGAATTCAATGGATTTCTTATGCACAAAATGTTGAATTTGATAAAGACAATTTCAAAGATCGAAAGGATGAATTAAAAGCAGCAAAGGAGCAAATAAAAATTGGCGATGAACTGTATGGACAAGGTCCTCATTTCTTTAAATTAGCTATCGATCCCTATTTGCAAGCGAATGCGTTCAATCCCAACAATGCAATGCTAAATTATAAAATTGGAATTTGTTACTTGTCGTCGAATTTCAAAGATAAGTCTTTGGCTTATTTGGAAAAAGCAAAGCAATTAAACCCAATGGTGGATCCGAACTTAAATTACTATTTGGGAAGGGCCTATCATTTGGAAATGAAATGGGATGAAGCCACTCAATATTATACTAAGTTTCAAAATGCAGCCGATAAAAAATCCGATCCTGAGTTTCTTAAAGGCGTTAACAAGTTAATCAAAGAGTGTATCCGTGGGCGTGAACGAGCGCAAAATCCAGCACGTGTTTTCATTGATAATATTGGAGAAAACATCAATACAAAATATTCTGATTATGGTCCATTCATCAATGCCGATGAAACGGTTCTTATTTTTACTTCTAGAAGACCTAACACCACGGGAGGTGGAATAGATCCGGGTGATAATAACTACATGGAAGATATCTATATCGCTACCAGAGAACCAGGAGGGAAGTGGAATGAAGCCAAAAATATGGGTGCTCCAGTGAATACGAATGATCACGATGCAAACTCTGGAATTTCAGCAGATGGACAACGATTTTTAATTTACATCGGAAAGAATAATGGAGACTTGTACGAAAGTGTTTTAGAAGGAACCAATTGGACCGAGCCAAAATCATTAAAAGCGATTAATACTAAATACCACGAATCATCGGCTTGTTACTCACCAGATGGAAACGCCATTTATTTCGTGACCGATGCTCCAGATGGAAGTTATGGTGATCGAGATATTTGGGTAACCTTCAAGGATAAAAAGGGAAATTGGGGAAAACCAACGAATTTAGGTCCAAATATCAATACCGAATTTGGAGAGGAAGGAGTTTTCTTACATCCTGATGGAAAAACCATGTATTTCAGTTCACAAGGTCATGATGGTATTGGTGGTTATGATATTTATAAGTCGGTTTATAACGATAGTTTGAAAACTTGGGGAAAGGCAGAAAATATCGGTTTCCCGATGAATACTGCCGATGATGATGTCTTCTTTGTCATTTCAGCAAGCGGAAGACACGGTTATTATTCCTCGTTTTCATCCAAAGGATTTGGTGAGAAGGATATTTACCGAGTGACGTTCCTAGGACCTGAGAAAAAAATGATCACCTTAAATGAGGACAACTTATTGGCAAGTTTAGCGGCACCAATCAAAGAAACTGTTGCTGCGCCACCAGTTATCGTTACTGAAGCTAAACTGACAGTTTTAAAAGGAACGATTACCGATGCGTTTACAAAAAAACCGTTGCAAGCCGAAATTGAAATCATCGATAATACCCATAATGAAGTAATCGCTACATTTCAATCCAATAGTTCAACGGGAAAATATTTGGTAACCTTGCCTGCAGGTAAAAATTATGGTATTGCCGTGAAGAAAAAAGATTATTTATTCCATTCTGAAAATTTCGACATTCCGAATGATGCAGCCTTTCAGGAAATCACGAAAGATGTGGAATTAAAGAGTCTAAAAGTAGGTACGAAAATCGTATTGCGAAATATTTTCTTCGATTTCGATAAATCTACACTTCGTCCGGAATCTACAAATGAATTAGAGCGTTTATTGAAATTAATGAATGAATTCCCAAGTTTAAAAATTGAAATTTCAGGACATACCGATAATGTTGGAAACGATGAGTACAATAAAACCTTGTCCAATAGCAGAGCAAAAGCTGTGGTTGATTATTTAATCAAAAATGGAATTCCTGCTAGTAGAATGGAATGGAAAGGTTATGGAGAAGAACAGCCAATGGCACCAAACGATACCAAAGAAAACAGACAGTTAAACCGAAGAACAGAGTTTAAAGTCCTAGCTATTTAAAAAGGATTGATTAAGACAAAAAAAAAACCGACTAAACAGTCGGTTTTTTTTGGGTTAGTAATTTACCAAATGGCTTCTGGATATTTATTCGTCAGAAATTGCATGTCAGCTAATAAATGACCAAGGTGTTCGGTATGCATTCCTTTCTTACCACCACCAACCGTTGGTTCATCTTCTGGTTTTTTTAAGTTGGCTAGGTAAAACACCTCATTGATTTTCTGATTCCATTGTTCTCTCACCTTCATGAGATCCACACCGATTCCTTCAGCTTTCATTTGTTGATCGATATCAGATTCGATAAAAAAGTCAGCGTTAAATCGCCATAAATCGTGAATCGCTTTTTGCATTTTGGTATTCGAAAGTTCTGTTCCTTGTCCTAATCGTACCATCCACTCAGAAGACCTTTTTAAATGATAGGTGATTTCTTTAATCGCTTTTTGTGCAATTCCGACCAATTTTTCATCCTTAGATTGTAGTAATAAACTGAAGAAGTAAAAATGATAAGCATCCGTGAAAAATTGACGCGTAATGAGGTATGCAAAATCCGTATTTGGTTGCTCCACCATAAGCGAGTTTAAATATTCATGCTCATCTCTTCGGTAAACCAAATCATCTGCTGTTGTATTGGCGTCCTTCATTTTTGCAGCCTCTTCGTATATGTTTTCAGCGATTCCAATTAAATCGAGAGAAACATTTGAATTGGCTAAATCTTCCTCTAAGAAAGGAGCATGACTGCAATATTCTGATAATCGATGCGATAAAATCAGCGCATTATCAGCAATTTGTAAATAATACTTTAACTTTTCCATATTACATATGTGTTACACCAGCAGGAATTTCATAAAATGTAGGGTGACGATATATTTTTTCATCAATTGCTTCGAAAAATTCTGGGTTCTCAGTTTGATCGATCGCAACGATTTCTTGGCTTGGCACCACCCATAATGCAGTTCCTTCTCCTCGTCTAAAATAGGTGTCTCTGGCATTTTCTGCAGCCATATCTTTGTCATAAGCATGAACACTTCCAGCGTGTTTAAATGCCATTCCAGGTTTAGTTTGAATAAAAACTTCCCATAATTGACCTTGTGTTTCTTTTGATGTCATAGTTTAATAGATTGTAAGAATTTCAAATTCTTGGTTTAAAAATTCAAATTTATCTCCGATTTTTTTGTCGTGCATGTGCAGGTATAAGGGCGACTTTGTGCTAATTCCCATCCAACGTTCTCCATCCCAATCGTAGGGAAGGGTTGCAATACCAATGACAAAGGTAGTTCTCTGAGTTTTGACAATGGCACCCGGAATGATGCTATCTTTCGGACCAAAATCTATGCTCAAAAATAAATCGTATTCTTTTCTTTTATCGTTTATCTTTTGTTGAAACAAGTCTTCCATAATACTCGATTCATCTTGCTGCGAAAAATCCTCTGGATCATGCGTGTCATTCGGATCTAAAACAACATTTTCATGTTTTTTCTCAATACTCGAGTACATGGAATCAATCTGCGTTTTTAATTGATTCAGTAAGGTTTCTTTAATTAATGTTTTATTTTTCATCTTGTAATTTTTTTCCATATGCTTCAGCGGCCTCTCTGACCCAAGCACCTTCTTCGTGCGCTTTCATATGATGATTTAATCGTTGTTGATTGCAAATTCCATTACCGTTGACTACTTGCCAAAATTCTTCCCAATTGATGTCGCTGTGACTGTATTTTCCATCCGCTTCCAACTTAACAGCAGGATCTGGCACAGTTAGTCCAATAAACATGGCTTGTGGAATCGTTTTTTGAATGAATTTTTCACGAAGTGCATCATTGCTTTCTCGCTTAATTTTCCATTTCATAGATTGACTGCTGTGCATCGAATCACTATCGTGTGGACCAAACATCATTAAAGCTGGCCACCACCAACGATTCATGGCATCCTGTGCCATTTTTCGTTGATCTTCAGTGCCGTTCATCATGCGAACCATGATTTCATACCCTTGACGTTGGTGAAAAGATTCCTCTTTGCAAATTCGAACCATCGCACGAGCATAAGGACCGTAACTGGTTTTTTGAAGCGAGACTTGATTGGTGATGGCTGCTCCATCGACTAACCATCCAATTGCACCAATGTCGGCCCAATTTAAGGTAGGGTAGTTAAATACGGAGGCATATTTTGCCTTTCCAGCGTGTAAGGCTTCAATGAATTGATCTCGACTAACACCCAATGTTTCAGCTGCTGAATAAAGGTATAATCCATGTCCACCTTCATCTTGAATTTTAGCCAATAATATTTTTTTTGCTCGAATACTAGGAGTTCTGGAAAGCCAATTGCCTTCAGGTTGCATTCCGATTACTTCTGAATGGGCATGTTGAGAGATTTGTCGAATTAAATTCTGGCGATACGCTTCTGGCATCCAATCTCTTGGTTCGATTTTTTCTTCTCGTTCAATTTTTCCTTCAAAAATCTCAAGAAGTTCTTGTTCTGTTTTGACTTGTTCTTTTATCATAGAAGTTTTGTTATCATTAAATGCAATTAAAAAATAGTCTAACAAAGTAACAAAAGAGGAAAGCTTTAAAATATGACTGATAAAACAAAAAAAACTGATAATTGTCATTATTTGATTTATGTAACTCTTGCTACATTTACATTTGGTAAAAATCGTATTTTTGTCCTAAATTTTAGATCTTATGTCAGCCTTCACCGAAAAATTAAACAGCATCATTAAATTTAAATGTCCGCGTTGCCACGAAGGAGATTTTTTCACCCATAAAACGTACGATTTAAAACATTCGGGAGATATTCATTTGCATTGCAGTCATTGTGGTTTGAAATATGAAAAAGAGCCTGGTTTTTATTACGGTGCCATGTATGTTTCTTATGCCTTAGGTGTGGCATTATTTGTCACTTTATGGGTGTCTTTTAATTTATTTTTCGTTAATTTGAACGTGTGGATACAAATTGTAACAATTTCCATTGCATCAATTGTATTAACACCCTACTTATTTGCTTTATCAAAGATCATTTGGGCAAATATGTTTATCAAATACGATGCAAATGCAAGAAAGAGAAAAGAATATTGAAGAAGCCATAGGTTATTTTTTAGAAGAAGAGTTAGTTGCTGAAATAAAAAAAATAGCACAAATTCGATCCGTAGAAAAGGGAGAGGTGATTGTAACCCCCGGTGAAAGTCTGCCATTCATTCCAATTGTTATTAGCGGTAGTTTAAAGATTTCTCGCGAAAATGAAGATGGTGAAGAATTACTGATGTATTATATTGAAGGTGGAGATTCCTGTGCCATGTCAATGCAATGTTGTGTGAGAAAAGTAGCCAGTGAAGTGAAAGCGACGGTTGTGGAAGATGGCGAATTACTTATGATTCCAACAGATTTTATTGAAAATTGGTTGGATCGCTATAAATCTTGGCGTAATTATGTTTTGCAAAGTTACCATACTCGAATGATTGAGTTGATGGAAACCATTGATGAAATTGCATTTAAACGTTTGGATGAACGATTAATCAAATACCTCAAAGACCAAGCAAAATTGCAAGGTTCTTTAGAAATCAAACATACACATCAGCAAATTGCTGAAGATTTACATTCTTCTCGTGTGGTGATCTCAAGGTTATTGAAGCAACTGGAAGTGAAAAAGGAAATTCAAATTAAACGCGGTGCCATTGTCATTGCCTCGTTGTAAGTGATTTTAAATAAATCGAATCAATTCCGGCTTTCTTTTATCTTCATTGAAAACGGTCGATTTTAATTGATGGTCGGCAATGAATTGAATTTCAGGTATTACCCTCAAATATTCCTTGCAGCTTGTTCTAATTTTTTCGATTAAATCTTCATTTTTGCTCTTTTCAGAAAGTAAAACGGTTAATTGATGTTCTGTTGATTGGGTATTCACTTTAACTTGGTACAAACCTATTTCTTCAATGGAATTTAATGCAGCAAAAATACTGTTAGGGAAGAGGGTAGTTCCTTTAAATTTGATCATTTGATTCTTTCTTCCAACGATAGAACTTAATCGAGTGGTATCTCTTCCGCAACTGCATTTGGTATAATATACGTGAGCTAAATCTCCGGTTTTAAAACGTACAAGCGGAGTACCTTCAACCCCTAAGGTAGTTACGACTATTTCTCCTAATTCACCTTCTTGAGCATGCTGATCGTCCTCACGTATGACTTCCAAGTAAATTAAATCTTCATTGGTATGGTAACCTTGATGCTGAGGACATTCTGTAAATGCAGTAGCCATTTCGGTGGACGCATAGGTTGAAAATAATGCTACGTTCCAGCGATCGGTAATTTTCTTACCCAATTGATTCAATTCGAAATGAAGGTCTCGTATGGGTTCTCCAATACAAACAATTGCTTTTATCGATGTTTCGTTAAGGTTGATGTTTTTCGCTTCAGCGTATTCGATAAAACGAGGAATGAAAGATGGTACTGCAATTAAATAAGTGGGATGGTAGTTTAAGATCGCATTCAGCTGCATGTTGAGCACTCCAGGACCAACGCGGATCATACCTGCGTCCATTTTTTGCACACCTAGATAATAAGCTAATCCGGCCATGAACTGTTTATCGATGGTTGTCATCAATTGAAACACGTCCTCTGAAGTTGCTCCTGTCAATTGCAACGAATCTGCTTCATTTTTAGCTAGTCGTTCAAGATCATGTTTACTCAAGTATAG
>JACCDM011927808.1_pt1 | contig 56148 bp, 51 predicted proteins | sample 7445851 | NCBI WGS metagenome assembly JACCDM01 (sample SAMN15323438, study PRJNA562643) | freshwater metagenome | isolation source: river surface water | place: USA:Blue River Watershed | collected 2017-08-16
CGACTACAACTGAAGGACTAAGCATGGACATGCAGTGGCTCAACGAAGCACGTTGCCTCACCGAAGACCCAGAACTCTTCTTTCCGGTAGGTAACACGGGCCCTGCAGCCGAGCAGATCGAACAGGCCAAGTCTGTTTGCCGCGAATGCACCGTCTCAAGCAGCTGCCTCGAGTACGCCATCAAAGAAAACCAAGACTCCGGCGTTTGGGGCGGCCTGAGCGAAGATGAGCGCAAGTCGCTCAAGCGCAAGTATGCCCGCGCACGTCGCGCTGGCTAAAGCGGCAACTCAATCACAACTCGGGTTCCGCCCTCGTGCGGCGAGAACCACTTGATACTTCCCCTAAGTTCGCCCTCCACCAGCGTGCGAATAATCTGAGTTCCTAAACCCTCGCCAACTTTGCCGTCAACCAAACCCTTGCCGTTGTCAGAAATCGTGATGTTTAGCTTCTTTGGTTTGCGTTCGGCGTTGACATGAACCACACCGCTACGCCCCTCGAGCCCATGTTCAACGGCGTTGGTAACGATCTCGGTAAGTGCGACTGCAAGAGGCGTTGCGATCTCGCCTTTGAGCGGCCCGAATTTTCCGTCGAGCAGGTTTCGCACCGATGTGCCGTGGCTAGAGGCGACCTCTGAGGCCAGCATCATCACGCGGTCAAAAACCTCGTCAAAATTCACGTCTTGGCTTAGCCCGCTCGACAGGGTGTCGTGCACCAGTGCAATCGCCGAAACCCTGCGCATCGCCTGTTCGAGCGACTCTTTAGCCTCTGGGCTTTCGCTTCTTCGAGACTGGATGCGCAGCAGCGAGGCTACCGTCTGCAGGTTGTTCTTGACCCGGTGGTGAATCTCTCGGATCGTGGCATCTTTAGTAATCAACTCGCGCTCTTGGCGACGAAGCTCTGTGACGTCGCGACAGAGCACGATGGCACCGTAGCGTTCACCGGCTCGGCGAAGCGGCACCGCACGAACCGACAGTGTCAGGTTTCGTGATTCGAGGTCGGTGCGCCAGGGTGCACGGCCGGTAAGTACTAGGGCCAGGTCTTCGTCGGTGCGCAGTTTTAGCTTGAGGGCAGCGCTCACCGATTCGGCGAGTGGCTTGGCAACTAGCTCGCCGGCAACGCCGAGCCGGTTGAAGGCCGATAGAGCATTGGGCGAAGCAAACTGCACGGTGCCGTCGGCATCGAGACGAATTAGTCCGTCGTTCACTCGCGGGGCGCCACGCTTAGGGCCGGTTTGGTTGCCACGCTCAGGGTAGGAGCCATCAGAAATCATCTGAAGCAGTGCGTTTCCGCAATCGCGGTAGTTGATTTGAAGCTTCGACGGCTCACGGCTTTCGCTCACATTGTTGTGAATGGTGACCACGGCGATCGGAGCGGCCGCAACCTCTTGCGATTTGGCACTGATCGGGCGTCGCACCGGCACAGCAGCGAATCGCACCTGAACGCCATCGAACGAGTCTGACCCGGCGAGGGTTGTCTCTACTCCAGTTGTGCGAGCCTTCTTGATTAGAGCATCCCAAGGCTTTCTCGGGGCTTCGCCGCTGATGTCTCGGTAAAAGATTGTCGCGGCACTCGATGGGCGGGCGTGGGCAACCGCGATGAACTCTCCATCTTGATTTGGAACCCAGAGCACGAGGTCGGCGAATGTCATGTCGGCAACAATCTGCCAGTCGGCTACGAGCAGGTGAAACCACTCCATGTCACCGTTCGAAACGGAGGCATGTTTCTTGATGAGCTCACTCAGCGTAGACACGCTTCGAGTTTAGAGCCCGAGACAGGCGTCGAGCAGCGACTGCATGTCGGTTCGATAGTTGGAGCGCTTTCGAAGCGCCACCTGGGCTACGCCATTTCTCGCTAACTGCTCAAAGGCCTGGTCGTCGTCTCGCAACAGCAACGGTGCTGAAAGTCGCGTCAGCTGCACAAAGGCTTGCGACTCGGCAGGTGGGCTAGGTTTGGCTGGCAGACGATTGAATACAGTCACCAGTCGAGCGTGCCTCGGCCGAAGCGCTTGCAGGTCACCTAGTTCACGCAGTAGTCGAGACAGTGACAGGGGGTTTGCGTTGGCTAAGGCGATCACCGAATGAGCCGATTCGAGCAGGGCCCGCGCCAAGGCGTTTGCCGGAGTTAGTTTGTGCGAACTCGCCTGCAGGTCAAAAATCACGAGGTCAAAGTGTGGAGCGAGCTCAGCCAGCATCGGCAGAAAAGTGGATGTCGCGATCTCAGGCCACCGCTCGGCTCTGGCTAATCCGCCCATTAGTCGAAACTGGCTTCGCCCGGCGCCAAAGACAGGAGCGTGCTCATCAAGAAAGGCCTGATCTATTCGCTTTGACACCGCAAACGCATGCACTGTGGTCGACAGCGTTGATTGATGCGCCGTGCCAGAGAGCTGAGAAAGTGACGGTGCGACGAAATCTAGATCAATCAGCAACACGCGAGCTTTAGCCGCTGCGCTTGCCGCAAGATTTACCGCCGTGGTGGTGCGACCTTGTGAGCCTTGAGCAGACCAAAGCGCGATCAACTTGGTTGAGCTGCTCAGCGCGGGGGTGTGCGTTGTTTGACTGATTTCAACTATTTCCCCCTCTGGTTTTGAACGCACTTTTTTGTCATTTAGGCGAACAATCAAGTGCTGGCCACCACCGTTATGAAATCTTCAGCAGCCTGCGCCGCCAAAACCGAATCGAGGTAGGCGGGGTCGATAGCCAACTCAAGACTCGCAACGGTCTTGCCTAAAACGGTTGAAGTTTGAACCTGGCGCACGATGGCCTGAGCGGCGAGCATCCTCGGCGGTGTCGCATCGCCGAAGCCCGAACTGCCGGCAGACCACAGGTCGACAAAGTTACCTGCATGAACTTGAGACGAAACGGAATTCGAGAGGGTGAGATTCACCGAGACGAGCCCGACCAATTTGCTCTGCGTAACCAACCGCTCTGGCACCAGTTCGCCCGGACCGATCGGGCTGGTGGCCACCAGCGGAGCCTGGCCAAGTTCGACTAGGTATTTGCCCGCCAGGTCATCTTCGTCAATCGAAATGCTCTTGGTGTTTTCAGCTGAGAGTTGATCGCCGACCGCAAGGGTCTTCGTCGTGATCAAAATGGTGGGTTGGCCAACGCCTAGAAAACGCACCGCGAAGAAACCGACAGCGAGCACAATTGCTGCGGCCAGACCGAGGCGATAGAACTTTTTGTTCACGCGAGGTCGGCGTATGCGCAGGTTGGTAGCGGTGCTTCTTTTCGACACCGAAACATTTTGCTCCCGGTGCTCAACTCTCGCTGAAGTTGTGCACAGGCAACTCAAGTCGCTCGATGCGCTTGATTGAGATGAACTCGACCGCTAGCCCCCTGATAATCACAGCGAGTTCGCCGTGAATCGCGACGAGTCGACCTGCCACAGTCGACGAAGCGGTGCCAACCTTGACCATCGGCTCTTGGCGACTGAACCGTCGCAGATAGCTCTTCAACGTGAGACCTCGAGACATTTTGACGCCGCTGCCTTCGGGTCTCTGGCGAGTGCTCGTCGAGTTGAGCGCGAAATCTCTGTCACCCAGTTGCGGTCGGAGGGCGACGATGCTTGCCGCCAGAGCCGGCGCCACCGACAAGCCACTGTTGTGCGCCCATGCGACAAAATCTTTGCCAATCAACACGTTGGTCGTGGTCGCCTGCCAGCCTGGCCCAGTGATTTTGAACTGGCATTCGTCAAGTAGGTGCTCTAGATCTAACGAAGTGGATGCCGCACCTCGCGCTAGCGACTGAAGATGTAGCCCGGCTTCAAGGTCTTTGATGAGCGAATCAATTTCATTCATGCCCAAAGAGTGCAACAACAGACATTGAATTAAAAGTTATCCACAGGCTCCCTTTTTGGGTGCTTTTCGGTCTATTTTTTAGAAACTACGAAAGTAGCCAAGTAAATAAATACGCAAGTAACCCAACAAAAACTACACAGGTAGTTGGAGAGAAAGGTAACGGGGGTCATGCAAAGAGATATATTTCAGGAAGAGAACGAAGATTTCGAAAACCTACCTGATGCAACGGAACAACTGAAATTCATCGCACCGGCTGTGGTCGAGGTGCTTGCCGGTGTTCGAACGGTAGAGCAACTCAGCCCCATGTTGAGCGAAAACATCTACCTTAAGCTGCGTGACCGCGCGGCCCGATCAGCAAAGTCACGAGCCGAAGCTGGAACCCGCACCAAGCGACCAAACTTTGTGGTTCGCAACCTTCACCAAGAAAGCAACAAGCCAGGCGTCATTCAGTCGGTTGTTTTGCTTTCATCAGCTGTTCGCACCCGAGCCGTAGCGATTCGCCTCGAAAGCAGAAACCGCCGCTGGCTTGCAACGGCGGTTTCAATTCTTTAGGTTGTTCAGCTACTGACGCTTGAAGAACGACGAGCCCTGGCCACCCTGTTCCGGCTTCTGCTGAGTTGGGTTGGCTGGGGCTTGTTTCGTCTTCGGTGCGTCGGCTTCGATCACGTGACCTTCGGCATCTAGCACCTCGGTCTCACCATCTTCACCCGGGGCCGAATAGGTCAGTTCGTCGTCTTGAGTTTCATCGACGGGCTGCACTTGAACATCCAAGTTGAACAGGTAGGCAATGGTCTCTTCACGAATCGAACCCATCATCTGCTGGAACATGGTGTAGCCCTCACGCTGGTATTCCACCAGCGGGTCGCGCTGAGCCATGGCTCGCAGGCCAATGCCTTCTTTCAGGTAGTCCATCTCGTAGAGGTGGTCGCGCCACTTGCGGTCGATGACAGAGAGAACCACGCGGCGCTCTAGCTCGCGCATTGCCTCTTCACCGATCTGCTCTTCACGCTTCGCGTAGGCAACCTTGGCGTCAGAAATGATTTCTTCAACGAGCCATCTCTTGGTGAGTTTGGCACGGCTGCCAGCTTCTTCGAGAACTTCTTCGATGGTCAGCGAAACCGGGTAGATGTTTGCCAGGTCAACCCAGAGGGCTTCGAGGTTCCAGTTTCCGGATTGCTCGACCACGTGCTGGTCGACAACGTCTGAAATGACCTGTTCAAGGAACGCGGTCACGCGGTCGGCGATTTCGTCGCCAGCCAAGATGTGCTTGCGGTCGGCATAGATCGCCTCACGCTGACGGTTCAATACATCGTCATACTTGAGCACGTTTTTGCGAATTTCGGCGTTTCGGCCTTCAACCTGCGACTGAGCGCTTGCGATTGCTCGGCTAACCAACTTTGACTCGATTGCCATATCGTCTGGCACATTCGGGTTGTTCATCATCGCCGCAGCAGCGTTGCTGTTGAACAGGCGCATTAGGTCGTCGGTGAGCGAGAGGTAGAAACGCGACTCACCCTTGTCGCCTTGACGACCGGCACGACCGCGCAACTGGTTGTCGATTCGACGAGACTCGTGGCGTTCGGTGCCGAGCACGTAGAGGCCTCCGGCTTCGAGAACCTTCTCTGCCTCTAAAGCAACCTGCTCTTTGATGCTGGCAAACTCGGCATCCCAGGCTGCCTGGTATTGCTCTGGGCTCTCTTCGGCGTTCAAGCCGCGCTTGGCCAGTGAGTCAACGGTCAAAAACTCGGCGTTACCACCGAGCATGATGTCTGTTCCACGGCCGGCCATGTTGGTTGCCACAGTAACGGCACCGAGGCGACCTGCTTGAGCGACGATCGAGGCTTCACGAGCGTGGTTCTTTGCGTTTAGCACTTCGTGACGCACGCCTCGTTTGGCCAGAAGCTTGCTGAGGTATTCGCTCTTCTCAACGCTGGTAGTTCCAACTAGAACCGGCTGACCGTTCTTGTGGCGCTCGGCGATGTCTTCAACGACCATGGCGAACTTGATCTCTTCGTTTTTGTAGATCAGGTCAGACTGGTCAAGTCGAATCATCGGCTTGTTGGTTGGAATCGGAACAACACCCAATTTGTAGGTGCTCATGAACTCGGCAGCCTCGGTCTCAGCGGTACCGGTCATGCCGGCGAGCTTTGAGTAAAGGCGGAAGTAGTTCTGCAGGGTCACCGTAGCCAGGGTCTGGTTTTCGGCCTTAACCTCAACGCCCTCTTTGGCTTCGATGGCCTGGTGAATACCTTCGTTGTAACGGCGCCCAGGCAAGATGCGGCCGGTGTGCTCATCAACGATCAGAACCTCGCCGTTCATAACCACATAGTCTTTGTCGCGCTTGAATAGAGCCTTCGCGCGAATCGAGTTGTTCAAGAACGAAATCAGCGGAGTGTTGGCCGACTCGTAGAGATTGCTAATGCCCAGATAGTCTTCAACCTTCTGGATGCCGGTCTCAAGAATGCCGATGGTGCGCTTCTTTTCGTCAACCTCGTAGTCGATGACCGGCTGAAGTTGCTCGGCAATCTTTGAGAATTCGGCAAACCAGCGGTTGGCATCGCCAGCGGCAGGGCCCGAGATAATCAGCGGAGTTCTGGCCTCGTCGATCAGGATCGAGTCAACCTCGTCAACGATGGCGTAGAAGTGACCACGCTGAACTAGGTCAGAGGCCTGCCAGGTCATGTTGTCGCGTAGGTAGTCGAATCCGAACTCATTGTTGGTTCCGTAGGTGATGTCGGCTAGGTATTCTTCGCGACGTTCAGCTGGAGTCTGACCGCCGAGAATGCAACCCGTGCGCATTCCCAGCGCGCGAAAGACGCGCGACATGAGATCGCTCTGGTAACGGGCAAGAAAGTCGTTGACGGTAACAACGTGCACACCGCGACCGGCAATGGCATTTAGGTATGCCGGCAGGGTTGCGACAAGGGTCTTACCTTCACCGGTTTTCATTTCGGCGATGTTGCCGAGGTGAAGAGCTGCACCACCCATGATTTGAACATCGTATGGGCGCATGCCAAGGGTTCGGTGGGCGGCTTCACGCACCGCGGCAAAGGCTTCGGGGAGCAGATCATCGAGGCTTTCACCAGCGGAGTAACGTTCGCGCAGAATGGCGGTTTCGTTCTTCAGGTCTTCATCGCTGAGCGCTTTGAATGAATCTTCAAGGGCGTTGACGGCAGCTGTGTAATTGCGCAAACGATTGAGCACACGGCCTTCACCCGCGCGCAACAACTTGTTGATGATCGATGCCAAAATTGTGCTCCAAACCTGTATTTGTGGCTTGGTTCAATCTTAGACGCGGGGCATGCCCAGCGTTTAGCCCGACCAAATCAGCGTTATGCCGAGCGAGAAATTGCCCTCGGCTAGCTCGCTAGTTTCTTGAGCTCATTGAGCAAGTCGGCGTCGGCCGGATGCACGTCTAAACCCTTGAAATCGCTTGCCGACAACTCTGCGGTGCCAGGCTGTGCGTGACGACCTCGGTGCACCTTGCGCTTGTCGGCTGCGCGACGAAGCTGCTCAAGCAACTTGGCGAAAGCGGCGTCAAAGGCCGAAAACTTGTCTGCTGCGTGCCCGTGAGCCCGAAGCACCTGACCGCCCGAGTGGGTAATCAGTTCAACTTCATCTTCAGGACCCGAAGTTCTCGAGTGGTCATGCCTCGTGACCTTAATAACTAGGTCGGCTTCTTGGTGAACGTAATGCTCTATCTTGGGGGCTCGATCGGCCACATAATCGTGAAAGCGGCTGGAGATTTGCAGGTTGTGGGCGGAAATTTGAACTTTCATTTGAATCTCCCATCGATCAGCTTTGATTGCTTGGTGTGAAAAATGTACGCCTGTTTCGGCTCGTTTGCATCAATTTTTCGCATTTAGCCGAATTCTTTTTTGACGTGTCTTCACATCTAGCCGAATTCTTTTTTGGTGTGTGCAAATGTCACGAATCCGATCGGCTCGAAACCGGCAACTCTTAAGGCGCGATGAACCTCTTGGATGGTCGCCCCGGTGGTCAGCACGTCATCGATGATTACCAGCGGTGGTGGGCCGCCTGACTCCGGCTGCAGGGTGCGCTTGGGTTCGAACTGCATGCTCTGGTTGAGGTTTGCAAAGCGTTCCTCTGCCGTCAAATCTCGCTGGTCAGCAGTAGGTCTGAGCAAACTAAGGCCGCCGCAGACCGAGGAACCCGAGTATTTGGCAATCTTGCCCACGAGCATTTGGCCGAGGTTCAGGCCACGCCGCCGAACCGATGCTCGCGAAGATGGAACGCCCAACAAACCCAACGGCGCTCGGCCGGCGTAACGCGACCGCACCACGCGAGCCATCGACTCGGCGATTGGGTTCAGCAGCGAGGTTCGGCCGTGATCTTTCACCGCAGTTAGAACTGCAGCCGAAGAACCATCAAAAGCCGTAAGGGCGAAGCCGTTCAGGTCGCCAACCGAGCATTCGAGAGGTGCGCTCGCCTCGTGCATCCACTCGGGTTCACACGCTGAGCAAAGCTGAGCACCGAGCCGGTGACAAAAAACACACGTGGTTGGCACGACCAGATCTAGAACCGAGGCTAGCTTCACACCACGATTCTGAAGCACTGGGCAACGAGCCAGCGCAGTCATGATGAATCTGTGGAGAAACAGTTTGCGGCGTGCAAAACACCGCGACGCTAAGCGGTTGACTAGCAGCTACGAACTAGTGCCCCGGAAAGTGCATGGTGCGCACCGAAGGCTGGATTTCGCTCCACACCGAACTGCGGGATTTGAGCAACGAGCCATCATCTTTGAGAACGAACAAGAACGGGCCGCTCAAGTTGGCAACGATTTGTCTTGCTCCAGGCACCGCCGAATAGGCCTTGATGGTTCCGCCAATGGTCATCACGGTTGGCCTGATCGATGCTCCCTCGTCGACTACCAGAGCAGCGATGTGACCGGCATCGGCCCAGCTCATGGCGATCGGTTCGCCGAAGCTGTTGGTTAGGGGAACACCGTTGCCCAGCTTGAACGGCTCACCCTTGGTGTCGCGAATGACTGGGTAGAGCCAGATGCCCTGCTTGGCGCCAGTGTGCAGGGCAGCAACGCGGGCACCGTCTGGGCTGACCCCAAACTGGGTAGTCGCCGAACCGGCGAGCACCTTGGTGTCGATGCGACTGCTGTTGCCCTGAATGTCAAAAACCCGCCAAGACGAAGACTGAGCCGAACCGACCGACCAAAGGTATTCACGGTTATCCCAAGAAGGTGCGATCAAACCTGACCGCGAATCGACTAGCACAGGAGACTTATCAATGGCCAACAGGTTCACCTGATAAAGACCGAGTTCGGTCACGAAACCAAGTTTCTTCGAGGTAGCGTCAAGCGCAAATTCGCGAGCACTAACGACCATCTGCTCGGCGGCATCGGGCAAATAGACCGCACTCGTCTTGCCACTCTGGAACAAGCCCTCAGAGTCGAGCGTTACCGGAACCGATGCGTAGCTCTGCGGCATCGGGGCTTGAATCTCATCGATTCCCAGCTCGTTTCGGTTCACCGTGATTTTTACTCGCTCAACCGAAGGAATCTGCAGCAACGTGGCCTTGACCTGAGTCTGGATGTGGCTCAGCGCCCTGCGGTCAGCGCGAAGCAGCTCGTCGCTGAAGTCTACGTTGGCCACGCCATCGCTAATGGTCACCGAGTTCAACGAGAGTTCGGTGCCCTCGGGAATGTCCCAGGCCAGCGCCTCGCGCATCCACGGTCTTGGACCATTTAGCAGGGCTTGCATCAGTTCGGTGGCGGTCGAGGTGCGCGACGGGAACCAGCGAATGTCAGGAACCAGCGAGACGTGGGTCGCGTCGTAGAAATACACCTGATACGGCTTGAACAGCACCGAGAAATTCGGCTTGATTAGCACGGTTAGGTTTGGCGCCTTCGAAATTCGCCACTCGCCGTCTTCTTGCACGAGCTCAAAATCGAGATAGCGCTTGGCCTGCACCGACTGCGATTCGTAAACGCCGTTTTGATCGATGGATGCGCTGACCTGAACCTCGACTCGCGCCAAGGTCTCGTCAAGCAGGTTGAACTCTGAAGAGCCCTCTTGAACCAGAACCTCGTCAGATGCCGACCACTCGGCCTTGAAGTCGCGAGACAGGTAGCTTCGGGCTACCTCGTAGTCATTCTGCGGACCGTTACCGGCACTCAAAAACCCGGTCACAATTTGTTGTTGCGAGTCACCCGTGCTGGGAGGCGAAGGGCTGTAGTAAAGATAGTCGTCGGTCGACTCAACCAAAACGTCGGGGCCGACACCGATTGCACCACTGCGAGGTAGCTGCGCGCATCCGGTTAGAACTGCAACAAGGGCCGCCAAGGCTGCGAGTTTGCGAATCACTTTGCGCCCTCCTTCTTGCTCGACGCCTTCTTAGTGGTGAGCGGAAGCGGAGACTGGGTGAACAGAACGCCCTGGACTCGGGGCAACGTGAGTCTGAAAGTTGAACCCTCGCCGGGTTTCGAAGTGGCTTGAAGCCAACCGTTGTGAATGTTGGTGTCTTCGGTAGAAATCGAAAGGCCGAGCCCGGTGCCCCCCACGGTGCGCTTGCGCGAAGGGTCGGCTCGCCAGAATCGGTCGAACACTCGATCGAGCTCGGTGCGCGACATGCCGATACCGTGGTCGGTCACAGTGACGGCAACCGCGGTATCGCTGGCACCCACCTTGACCTCGATCGGCTTGCCCTCGCCATGCTCGATGGCGTTCGAAAGAAGGTTGCGAAGCACGCGCTCGATGCGCCTAGCGTCAATCTCGGCATTGACCGGGCCAGAGGGGATGTCGACCACGAGATCGCAGGAACGCGACGAAGCGAGCGGCTCGATGTGAGCCAAAGCCATGCCAACTACGCCGTTCAAGTCGGTGGTTTCGAACTCGGCGGTCACGGCACCTGCGTCGTAGCGAGAAATTTCGAGCAGGTCGCTTAGCAGAACGTCGAACCGGGCCAGCTGGCTCTGCAACATCTCGAGCGAGCGAAGAGCGTTTGGCGGCAACTCGTCACGCTGTTGATCGAGAATGGCAACCGAGAGCTTGATGGTGGTCAGTGGGGTTCGCAGCTCATGAGAAACGTCTGACACGAATCTCTGCTGCATTTTTGAGAGCTTGTTTAGAGCGCCAATCTGGTTTTGCAAGCTGGCCGCCATCGAGTTAAACGAGCGGGCCAGGTTCGCGATGATGTCTTCACCTTTTTCAGCCAAACGACGATCGAGTGCACCAGCGGCCAACTCTTCTGCAGCGGTAGCCGCGACGCGAATTGGGTTCACCACTCGAGTAGAAACGTAGTAGGCCACCGCACCGATGAGCAGAATCAAAATGGCGCCACCAAACACCAGGGTGCTTTGCACGAAGTCGAGGGTCTGTTGCGCGCTGACCAAGTCATAAACCAGGTAGAGCTCATACTTGCCGGCAGTCGGAATATCGATTTGTGAACCGACTACTACCGCCGGGTGCTCACCATTGATCACGGGTAACGATATCGATTGATAGACAACTTTGCCGGGAGTGTTGCGCACGCTGATGCGCAGGTCTTCGGGAATCACCGTGGTGTCGAGGTCAAGCGAGATTGGGCTTTGAAGAACAACGGATGCGCTTTGCCCGGGTGTGCGCAAAAGTGCAACGCGGCGCGGCTCAGAGGTGGTGCTCGATTCAAGATTCGGAACAATCGAGTTCATGATCGACTGCAATCCGATTTCATCGGTCGCGCTTGCCGAAGAGAAAATGTTTTGAACTTCACTCGCCGAACGAGCGGAGTCTTTGATCACCTGATCTAGTCGAGTTGCGAAAAGACCGCTACCAATCGAGTAGGCCAAAAATCCGCCCACCGCAACAAGTGCAACACCGCTGAGAATAACGGTGGTTGCGGTGTAACGTGCCTGCAGCGATTTCTTGAAATACGAGATCACCGATTTGGCGATGCCTCGAAGGTTCAAGAAGCGATGCCCGCCTTGTATCCAACGCCGCGTTCAGTGACCACAATCTTCGGGTCTTCTGGGTCGTCTTCGATCTTTGAACGAAGACGTTGAACGTGAACGTTCACCAAGCGGGTGTCTGCCTTGTACTGGTAACCCCAAACCTTCTCGAGCAACATCTCACGCGAGAATACCTGCTTCGGCATTTCGGCAAGAGTTTGCAGCAGGCTGAACTCCAGCGGGGTCAATGAGATGCGTTGACCGTCGCGACGAACCTCGTGGCCAGCAACGTCGATTACCAGAGGGCCGATGCGAAGCTCGGTGACACCTTCTGGAACCGAAACCGTGCGAAAGCGTGCCTTGATTCGGGCAAGAATTTTGTCGGTGTCGTAAGGCTTGGTGATGTAGTCGTCGGCGCCCGCGTAGAGGCCCTTGAGTTCATCCTCTTTATCGGTCAGCGCGGTAAGCATGAAAATTGGAACGCCCGAGGTTTCGCGAATCTTCTCGCAAACGGCGATGCCGTTCGGCTCAGGAATCATCACGTCGAGCATGATCAAATCTGGTTTGTAGTTCTCAAATTCACGAAGCGCAGAAGAACCGTCGAACACGCCGAGCGTCTCGTAGCCGGCGTTGCCAAGAAAGATGCAGAGCGATTCATTCATAAAGTGGTCGTCTTCGACAACCAGAATCTTTTTTCTTTCAGTCATGGCCTTCTCTTTGCCTAGTACCTGTAGTGGTCTACCTTGAATGGTCCGCTGACCGGAACGCCGATGTAGCGTGCCTGGTCGTTGGTTAGTTCGGTTAGCTCGACCCCTAGTGCAGCCAAATGAAGCTTGGCAACCTTTTCATCGAGCGATTTCGGCAGCACGTAGACACCAACCGGGTAACTCTCGGTCTTGGTGAAAAGTTCGATCTGGGCCAACACCTGGTTGCTGAACGAGTTGCTCATGACAAAGCTCGGGTGACCGGTCGCGTTACCGAGGTTCATCAATCGGCCCTCGCTCAAAATCAGAACCGAACGTCCGTTCGGTAGGCGCCACTCGTGAACCTGAGGCTTGATCTCAACCTTTTGAACACCTTGGATGCGCGCGATGCCGGCCATGTCAATCTCGTCGTCGAAGTGACCGATGTTGGCGATGATGGCCAGATGCTTCATTCGTTCTAGGTGCTCGGGCTTGATGATTCCCATGTTGCCGGTTGCGGTAATAAAGATGTCGACGGTTTCGATAACCGACTCAAGCTTGGCAACTTGGTAGCCGTCCATCGCTGCCTGCAGTGCGCAGATTGGGTCAACCTCGCTGATGATTACTCGAGCCCCTTGACCAGCCATGGCCTCGGCGGCACCCTTGCCCACATCGCCGTAACCGGCAACGAAAACCGTCTTGCCGCCGATGAGAACATCGGTTGCGCGGTTGATACCGTCGGGTAGCGAGTGGCGAATGCCGTATTTGTTGTCGAACTTCGATTTGGTTACCGAGTCATTCACGTTGATGCCGGGGAACAGCAATTCGCCGCGCTTGAAGAATTCGTAGAGGCGGTGAACGCCGGTGGTGGTTTCTTCGGTGACGCCAATCACCTCGGCTGCGATGCGGGTGAAGCGGTCGCGGCTGAGCTCAAGTGAACCTCGAAGCAACTCAAGAATCACCCCGTACTCTTCGCTGTCGTCGACACCTGTGGGAGGAACAGATCCGGCTAGTTCGAACTCGCGGCCCTTGTGAACCAGAAGCGTTGCATCGCCACCATCGTCAAGAATCATGTTTGGGCCAACGTAGTCGGCACCTTCTGCGGCAGCTTCTGCAGACCAGTCAAAAATGCGGTCGGTGCACCACCAATACTCTGTAAGACTCTCACCCTTCCAAGCGAACACCGGCGAACCGGCCGGAGAGCTGACTGAACCATTTCGCCCCACGACTACGGCAGCAGCAGCCTCGTCTTGTGTGCTGAAAATGTTGCATGATGCCCAGCGAACCTGGGCACCGAGGTCAACCAGAGTCTCGATGAGAACAGCGGTTTGAACCGTCATATGTAGAGAGCCAGCGATGCGAGCCCCCTTGAGCGGTGCGCTTGCGGCAAACTCTTCGCGAAGCGACATCAGACCCGGCATTTCGTTCTCGGCCAGGCGAATTTGGTGACGGCCAGCCTCGGCCAGAGTTAGGTCTCGAACCTTGAATTCAAATGCGGTAGCAGAGCGAAGCGGAGCGTTGGTCATGCCTACTATGTTACGACTGAATAACGGATAACGCTTCTTCAACTATTTCTTTTAGCTTGGCCTCAGAGCTCGATTCAACCGACAAACGCAACAGCGGTTCGGTGTTCGATTTGCGCACGTTTAACCACCACCAGGCATCCTCGTTATTTGCACTCTGCACAGTCAAACCATCGAAGCGATCGAAGATGGCTCGGTCGGTAAAGTGCTCTTCGATTTTGGCGATTGCGGTCGCGGGGTCGGCCACCTTCGAGTTGATTTCTCCCGAGCCAAAATACGGGTTGAATTTTGCGACCAACTCGCTCAGCGGTGCCGCCGAATCAGATACTGCTCGAAGCACGTGCATCGCGGCGAGCATTCCGCTGTCTGCAAACCAAAAGTCTCTGAAGTAGTAGTGCGCCGAATGTTCCCCGCCGAAGACCGCATTAGTTCTAGCCATCTCGCTCTTTATCAACGAGTGACCTACTTTGGTTCGCACGGGTGTGGCCCCAAGAGCCGCGATTGTCTCGGGCACTACCCGCGAGGTGAGCAAGTTGTGAATCACCGAGATAGCGGTCTCACCCCCCGCTTTTGCGCGACGTATCTCGCGAGCGGCCACGATGGCGCAAACCACCGATGGGCTCACCGCTGCTCCGGTTTCGTCGACCACGAAGCATCGATCTGCATCACCGTCGAACGCTAGGCCTAGGTCTGCACCGTGCTGCTTGACCGCTGCCTGAAGATCGCGCAAGTTTTTGACATCTAGCGGGTTGGCCTCGTGGTTCGGAAAACTACCGTCGAGTTCGAAATACATCGGAATTACCTCGATTGGCAACGCATCCAAACCAGCAGACGCACCCAAAACGGCGGGCACGGTGTGACCACCCATTCCGTTTCCGGCGTCGACAACTACACGCAGCGGTCGAACGTCTGACAAATCGACCAGCGAGCGAAGATGTTCGGCGTAGCCGGGTAGCGACTCCCATTCGATTAGCGCACCCTCTTGTTCAACAATGGGGATGCCCGAACTCAGGTATTCGCTCGCTAGGTCGCGAATCGCCGCTAACCCGGTATCGATGCTGATGCCACGCGCCTTCGATCGAGACAGTTTTATGCCGTTGTAGGTGGCCGGATTGTGGCTGGCGGTGAACATGGCCGAGGCGGCATCGAGATGACCCGACGCGAAGTAGTTCTCGTCGGTCGAGCACAGGCCGATGAAAATAATGTTCGCCCCGCGTTTTCGCGCTCCGGTAGAAAACGCCTTGGCAAAACCCGGGCTAGATTCGCGCATGTCGTGGCCAACCACGATTGGTTTGCCTGCCAACTCAATCTCGTCTGCGAACGCTGCGCCGATAGCTTCGACAACCGGTTCGGTGAGGTCGACCCCAACTAGACCGCGCACGTCATAGGCCTTGACAATCGCCTGCCAATTGACGGTCATGCGTTCTCCCTCTGCAAGCACTCAGATTACCCGAAAGGTTGACCCGAGATAAAGCGCCAAGACCTAACATGAGAGTGATGAACAGCGAGCGAAACCAACCTAAGGCGCGAGACCGGCATGGCCGAGATCGCTACCGTGCGCCGTTGGTCGGCGAAAAGGTTGCACGAAGTAGCGGCTTTAGCGAATTCGAACAAGTGGTAGCGATCACCTGCGATTGGCTTCGCACGCAGCATCCGGTTGAATTGGCGAGGTTGAACTGGGTAGTTGCCGAGAGCGCCGAGCTCGATGAAAATGCCAGCGAAGTGCCGCGATTTAGCGTGGATGCTGCGACCCAGACGATCAAGATCTATCGCATTCCCATTATTAGGTTGACCCACAACCGCAGAACTGACTTTTTAGACGAGCGCCACCACATCGAGCAGTACGTGTTTATGGCCGCTGCCGAACTTCTTGGGCGTGAACCTTGGGAACACGACCACTAGTTAGCGAATAACTACAGAAATCTGGCCACCTAGGTTCGCGTATTCAACCAATGGAATCGCTGCCACGGCAGAATCTACGTCTACCACGAGAGTCGCTGCCAAACCCGGCTCTGCCGATGTGATCGACACCTTGCCGCCGGTGACCAACAGGCTCGACAGAGCGCCTGCGCGTAGCTTGAGGTTAGCCGAGAGACCGCCACCGGTAATCGAGTATTCGACGGTCTGGTCGGTTGGGTTGGCCAACGTGAGCTTCGAGATGCCCACCTTGGGCACGTTGATAATCCTTGTGCCCGCCGCCGAATCAACCGCTGGCAACCAGGCAAAATCGGTCACCACAGCCGAAGTTTTATTGGTGCGGTTGAGCTTGGCAGCCGCCAGAACGGGCTCGCTCGACTCAACGAATATTGCGTAGTCACCGTCGGCCAGACCCTTGATCTCAAAGTCGATCGTTGAACGAGCCGGAACGGTTGCCTGCAGCACCGTTCCAAAGGTCTTGACGTCAACTCCGGTTACCTGGGCAGTGATTTCGGCAGGCCTGGAGCCTGGGTTGGTCACCCTCAGGATGTTGGTTAGGTCGGCAAAATCTTCGCTCGATTTCTTCAGCGCGGCGGCATCTTTGGCACCTCGCACCAGGAACCCCGGAATGGTCAGCGACTTGGCGCTCTGCGCAATCGGCGCGATAAAGTCGACCCCTGCGGCGGTGGTGCCACGCACGGCTTTTTGCTGAAGCCACCCCGCGAGCGCTCCACCGGTTGCGCTCACGTGCACGGCGAAGGTAGACAGCTTAGGGGCAAGGGCGCTGATTGGAATGATCACGGTGTCTTCGTGTGGAACACTGATCGCGCTCAGCCCCGAAATCTTTAGCTCGCCTTCGGTAGACAGAATCTCTAGGTCTACCGTGGCATCGACCTTGCTCGGGTTGGTCAACAGCAGCAACGACTCACGACCCGTCGTGGTGTCGCCGCCAACCAGCCAGAAATCACTCGAAGGTTTTTGACAAGCGGCTCCGAGTAGACCCCGAATGCGCGCGTTCGCGACAATTTGTAGCTGACTAGCCGTAGCCAGGGCCGAACCCTGCACTATCTCGCTCTGGTTTTCGGCAACGTTGAAAACATATGGTTTGGATGTCACGAATTCGGCGCTCAGCCCGTCGAGGTTGCTCGCCTCTGAGCCGAGGTGTCGACCTTGCACCAGGTCGGCTTTGTCACTGAACGAACCCTGCACGCTGGCTAGCCCGACACGGTCGAGAACCCCGAGTTCGGTGCCAGATGCGCCACCCGCGCGAACCACAGGACCTGGGCAAACCAGGCTGAGGTCGCGAGGTTCGATGGTTATCTGATTTGAGTCGGCGGTATGACCGACGTATAGCGCGGGTAGGCTCTGGCTGCCCGATGCCCATAGACCTGCCGCGATTACCGCGACGACCGATAGAAGAGCGAGGATGCGGCGAATCATGCTTGTTCTCCATCAGTGTCGATGAAGATCTCGGCAGCCTTAGAACGACGAGCTCGAGAACTGTTGGTCGGAATCGCAAGCAAAATAAAGCCGGCCAGCACTGCAAGTTGAACCAACTTGGTGACCGACCAAGGCGACTTATCTTCGGCAATCGCAGGGGGCACCGAAACGGTCACTTGCCAGAGCCTGCCAAACTCGGTGTTTCCGGCCGAGGTCAGTTCGGTAACCGAATCAAGGGCGGCCACCAACTCGGCCGTGTTCTCACTCTGGCCAACTGGTACCAAAACATAGGCAATGTGCGACTCTTGCAGAGCTGCTGCCAGTTCTCGGTCGTTCGCCGAAACCAGAGCTGCGACTAACTGTGCCAAGCGGCCGTAACCCTCATCTGATGCATTAAGTTCGGCTAGCGCATAGCGGTAGGTGATGTTGTTGTCTTCAAACTGCAACCCGCTCACCGGCACCACCTTGGCCGAGTAGGCGTCGGCCTTGGCATCTAGCAATAGCAACTTCACGTTGTTGCCGAGTTGAACATCTGCTTCTAGCAACCAAGGAACCACTCGGTCGTCGGCGAACTCATAGTTGCGTGGCTGCGAGGCAGCGGCGAAACCCATTGGTGCAATGGCTGCCAACATCACGGCTAGCCCAATGAACATGCGTGCGCCTGGCTTGGCGAACTCGGCCGCGATGGCCATGAGCGCGAGCAAGACTAGCCCCAGTGCGGTGAGCAAAGCCCCAGCCGAACCAGCCACCCACTCGAGATCAGCTAGGCCGCCAGGGTTTACAAAGAATGTGCCCGTGTGGAACAGCGCGATCGCGATGATCACGAGGGCGAACATCCACATCGTTATGGCTAGCACCCAGCGCTTGGTTAGTAGAGCTCCGAGCGAGACGAGCGCGATGACGAGGTAGCCGTATTGCAAGAAATCGGCTGGATGCGCGGGCGCAAGCAACTCGAGTGCGCCTGCGACACGTGACGAGGTTGGAACGCCGGGCTCGGTGAGCAGCGCGAGCGGGTTGCCCGTGGTGAGCAAAAGGTTAAGTGCGAGCGGGGTGTAGAGGGCAGAAAACGGAAGCGGAATCCAAAGTAGGTAGCCGAACCGACGAATGCGGGTGAACGCAACTATCGCCAGCGCGACGATCGCGGCCAGCGCCAGCACCGGTGAACTCACGCCGACAAGAGCGAACAGCAGACCCGAGACACCGACCCACGACCAGGTTTGGCGCATCGAGCGAGCCGATCCCGAGCGACCGAGGCCAGCAGCTCGAGCGATGGTGAACACAAGCCACGGCAGAGCGACGCAGGCCACGACGGTTGGCAGGTTGGCGTCATTTCGGGCCTGAATGAACCAGGGCCAGAGTGCGTAGCCCAGACCGAAAGCGGTTCGAACCCAGGTCTTCGCCGTGATCAAAGTGGCGGTTCGCCAAGCACCCGAAAACGCGAGGGCAGGTGCAGCAAAAAGTAGTAGCCCTATCGACAGCGAAGGCACCCAAGGCGTGATGCTGCTGAGCGCCAGCAGGGCCCAGTTGAACGGGTCAGCTGGACCGGCGAAACCCTGGCCGAGTGGTTGCCACGATGAGCCGGTTCGCAAAAATACCTGCCACCAATCGCTGGCCAGCGGCAGGGCGCTTTCAGAGACAACGGCTACCGCGGTCGGAAGGTTTGCATACGAGAGCCCGAGCAACACCGCTACCCACAGCCAACCGCGATCGCCAGTGAAGCTCTTGCCGGTCGCCGCGAGACCCAGTTCGTGTTCACCACGCTCGAATGCCGCCTGAAGTTCTTGTTGCTGCTCGGCCTCAATCTGTGACCGATTGGATGCTCGAACGCGCGACCAAGGCGCATCGAAAGCCTTGCGAATCGCACGAACCTCGCGAGCCTTGCCCGCTCGCGCCGAGAGCCTGGCCGCAATCGTGAAGAAACCCCAGAGTCCGCCAGCCAGTTCGGCCGGAATGCGGTCGGGGCGCTTTTGGAACAGTCGCCAGAAGGTGCGCGCGAGCGTGACCAGCGGAAGCAGCATCCAGTAGCCGATTGCGAACCACAGTGGTGAATAAGCCAGGCGAAGGTGAACGGCGGCTTTGCGAACCGCGGTTTTTGGGCTTCCGCCTAGCCAGCGGCGACTGCGCTGACCCTCTAGCGACAGCTGCGCGTGACGCAGTCGAGCGGCCGGTGCAACCACAACTCGAAAGCCGGCAAGTCGAATGCGCAAAGAGAGGTCATAGTCTGCAGCCAGCGGTGGCGCCTTTGGGTTCAGGCCACCGACCTGTTCGAAAACGTCGGTGCGCACCAGTAGCCCCGCTGTCGAAACGGCCATGACATCTGACATCTCGTCGTGCTGCGACTGATCGAGTTCGCCAGAAACCAAACTCAGCGGCTCGCCCATCGGGGTCAGCGTGAGCCCTAGCTGGCGAATGATTCGAGGGTTCTTGGGGTCAACCTGCTTGGGTGCGATCGCGCCGACCAACGCCGTGGTTTCAAGGCTGTGCAGCATGGATGCCAGTGCCGCGGGTTCTGGCGCGCTGTCATCGTGTAGCAACCAGAGCCAGTGGGCTTCTGAGCTGATTAGCGTTTCGGTGGCTGCCGTGAGACTGACGTCAAGTTTGGTAGCCCGGTCAAGCTCAATGGTTTGAAGACCGACGGCGGCGGAGTTTTCGATTGGGCTGCCAGAGGTGTTGACCAAAATGATTCGGTCGGCTGGTCGAGTTTGGGAACTGAGCCCGAGAAGAGTTTGGGTGAGGTAATCACCGGTGTCGTGACAAACGACTACCGCGGTTACCTGGCTAGACATTTGTCGCCACAGCCCCTTGGCTTAGGCGCGCTTCTTGAGCTTGCGGCGCTCGCGCTCTGAAAGGCCACCCCAAATGCCGAAGCGCTCGTCGTTGGCTAGTGCGTAGTCGAGGCACTGCTGGCGCACATCGCAACCAGAGCAAATGCGTTTTGCATCGCGGGTTGAGCCGCCTTTTTCAGGAAAGAAGGCTTCTGGGTCGGTCTGTGCGCAAACTGCATCAGCCTGCCAGGCAAGCGGGTTGTCTTCGGAGTCGGTGTAAGCACCGGCAACGCCGAGCTTGAGCGGATCTACAAACCAATCAAATGGAACGCGGTTTGAGTTCTCCATGTACTTCGTCCTAACTTCTTTGTCTGGTTCACAGCACCGTGCCCCAAAACTTCTTTCGTGTAATTACACCGATGTTATTCCCCTGATGTCAAGTTGAATTTTTGCAAGGTTCAAGGCTCGGTTGAGCGTTGAAAAGCACGCTTGGCTATTCTTGAGCCATGACTGTATTGGTTACCGGCGGCGCCGGCTACATCGGATCCCACGTTGCCCGACTTCTTATCGAGCGAGGCGACCGAGTGATAATCGCCGATGACTTGAGCACGGGCATTCCAAGCCGCCTCGAAAACCTCGAGCACGTCACGCTAGACCTGGCTGCCGCAGACGCCGTGGCCAGCATCCGTGCGGTTATTCGCGCACATGACATCACCTCGGTGATTCACCTGGCCGCCAGAAAAAAGGTCGGCGAATCGGTTGAACTGCCCGAGTGGTATTACCAGCAGAACATCGGGGGCCTGGCCAACCTGCTCGAAGCCATGAAGGCAGAGGGCGTTAGCCGACTGGTGTTCTCATCGAGCGCCGCTACCTACGGCATGCCAGACGTCGACTTCGTTGCCGAAGATTTCAACTGCAAACCGATCAACCCCTATGGCGAAACCAAGCTGATCGGCGAATGGCTGGCTCGTGCGGCCGGCCGCGCCTGGGGTCTGCGCGCCGTGAACCTGCGCTATTTCAATGTTGCGGGCGCCGGCTGGGACGACCTCGCCGACACCGCGGTAGCCAACCTGATTCCCATCGCGTTCGCCGCGCTAAAAGCTGGCGAAGCACCGAAGGTGTTCGGCGATGACTACCCAACGGCAGACGGATCATGCGTGCGCGACTACGTTCACGTTCTCGATTTAGCGGATGCCCACCTGGCCGCCCTCGACTACCTCGAGCGCGACGACCGAAACTTTGACACCTTCAACGTTGGAACCGGCACCGGCTCGAGCGTGTTCGAGGTTCTGGCCGAGATCGCCAAGGCAACCGGCATTGACTTCACGCCCGAGGTTTTGCCTCGACGAGCCGGCGACCCTCCATATCTGTGCGCAGACGTAAGTCGAATCAAGGGCGAGCTGGGCTGGTCGGCAAGCCAAGGCTTGGCGTCTATCGTGGGTTCGGCTTGGAAGGCCGTCGCCGACCGTTAGGCGTATGGCCGCGTGAGCAAGCGCGGGCGCTAGGGCGTGCTGCTGGCCAGAAGGCCGTCGCCCGAACCAGTGATGCTGTAGAAGCGGGCGTCATCTGACAGATAGGCCACCTCACCGCGACGAAGCACCAGGCTCTCTTCGAGACTGTTCGACACAGCGAGTTCACCCGCGAGGCACATCAAAATGCTCGACCCCGGCAACCCGAAATCGATCAGCATGTTTGAGCTCGACACCGAAAGACGGTGCACCACAAACTCGTCGGCGGCAAAGTCGTAGCGCCACAGACCACCACCGAGCTGACGCGCGAGGGTGGTCGAGGTTTTGAGGGCTTCGGCCACGTCAAGCATGGCCATGAAGTCAGAGGTAGAGACGTGCTTGTGGGTCAGACCTCCGCGCAGAACGTTGTCAGACGAGGTCATGACCTCAACACCCAATCCACTTAGGTAGCAGTGTGGAACTCCGGTTTCGACAAACATGGCACCACCGGGAGCGAGTGAGAAACGCTGCATGGTTAGGGCGAGCAACAACCCACGGTCGGCACCGAAACGTTCGGCTAAGCGCTTCAGGAGCGCAGCATCCACGTGCCTTAGCTCTCGATCAGCTTTTGCCAGCTCAACCAACTCGTTGAGCAAACCGACCTGAAGTTCGCTCGGCTGATCGCCGGCCAAAATGTCTCCGAGCATGGCGCGGTGCGCATCAGCGCCCAGAAGCAGAGCCGAGTAGCGAGCCAACAGGGCGGCCGAAGGCTCAGAGACGAACTCGGCTAGCTCATCAAAAATCTTGGCGATCTGCGGTGTCGGCAACAGCCCCGCAAGCAACTCGAATTCGGTGATGGCGATGATCGCTTCGCGTTTGGCTCGGTCATCGCGAAAGGTTCGCCGCGGGTCATCGAGCTCGAGCCCGGCACCGTTCTCGGCCGCAAAGCCGGCACTGGCCTGAAGCGAGTTTGGGTGCAGCTGTATCGAAAGGGGATGCTCGGCAGCCAAGAACTTGGCCATCAAACCGAAATCGTGGCCGATGGCTTGAGAAAGAGGTGAACTTGTTTCGACGTCGAACGACTCTGAGATGGGGTGCGTGCCGAACCAGAGTTCTGCCATCTCGCGACCGGTTGGCGCGATTGAGAGTGCGTCGGCGAGTAGCGTTTTTGAACCCCAGTCGTATTCACGGGGTTGGTTAGCGATTTTTAGCAACAATGACGCTCCTTGCGCCTTTTAGCCTAGTTTGCCCAGCGCCTGACGGCATAAACTAGCCAAGTATCGAAGGGGTGCCATGGAGCCAATCACTCGGCCGATTCGTGTCGTCTATGACACGAAGTCGTGGGATTACCGCAGCAAAACCTGGCTGGCCTATCTGGCCGTTTTTGGGGTCGCCTGCGGCGATACCCTTCGCTACACCTTTGGCTGGACCGGCTTCTGGATCTGGTGCGGCGTTATGTTCTTGGGCGTCGCCTTCATGTTGATCAAATCGAAGCCAATCGAAACGATCAAGCGCATTCCCGTTCAGATGGTTGGCCTCTACTTAGCCTTGCTGCTGAGCGCGCTGTTCTCTGATTACCAGGCCATCAGCTTTGGCGCGGTCGGCGTGAGCATTGCGACCGCAAGTCTCGGGCTGTGGCTGGCCCACGCGTTCGACTGGCGTCATCTGCTTCGAGTCTTCGCCAACGTGCTTCGTTTCGCACTCGTGGCATCGCTACTATTCGAGCTCTACGCAGCCATTTTGGGCACCCCTATTTATAAGCCGTTCAGAAACTTCGAATGGAAGTGGGTGCCCGACTGGGCAAACCAGTGGACCGAAGGAAACCTTTTCACCGGCGAGCGCATTCAGGGAATCGTCGGAAACGCTAACCTTCTCGCCTACCTGGCGATGATCGGCATTGTGGTGTTCGGCGTCGAATACGCGGTGCTTGGCACCGCCCGCTGGCTGAGCGTGCTTGGCTTAGCTAGCGCCGGTGCCTGTGTTGCCCTGAGCAAATCGGCGGGCATCGGCTTTGCCCTTTTGGCAATGGTTGCGGCGGCCGTGGTTTCGATTGCTGCCGAGGGAAAGCCATACGAAACTCGTCACCGCTACTACCGTTTCGCCTGGGCCGGTGCGGGAGCATTGGCTTTTTTGGTTTTTGTTTACCGCGCCGAAATCTTCAGCATGATTGGCAAAACCCCCGACATGAGCGGCCGCACGATGATCTGGCGCAAGGTGCTAGGGCTGATCGGCAACGAACCGCTCACCGGCTACGGCTGGCTTAGCTATTGGATGCCGCACCTCAAGCCATACGAGGGGCTAGTGAAGATCGAGTTTGTGCCCTACTACCAAGCGCACAACGCGTTTTTGGATATGTGGCTGCAGGGCGGATTACTGGCTGCCGGATTATTGGTGGCACTGGTGGCGGTCACCTTCGTGAGACTTTGGCAACTGGCCGTTCGCCACACAAGCGCACTCTATCTTTGGCCGATTCTGGTGTTCGTCGGCATCGTGGTGCAGAACTTCACCGAGTCTCGCCTGCTGAGCGAACTGGGTTGGGTGCTGCTAACGCTTTTCGCGGTAAAGGTGCGAGACCCCGAGGAGTGGCTAGAGCCACTCGGCCGCTCGCCTAAAAGAGTTCGTTTGCTCTATCAAGGTCTTCTGCGAAATCGACCTCAACGGCGTAAAGATCGCTGATGTCGACCGCCTCGAACTTTAGGCCATCGTTTTCGATGGAAAGTTCGATACCGCGTTCAAAATAATCCTGGTCGCCAACCTCGGCCAACCGTGCGATGAGCGCTTGCTTGTCTTGAGCGCCAACGAAGTTGATGCCGACCGCCTCGCCCAAACCTCCGACGACCTGCTTTGAGAGTTCGTTAATGAACCCTTGTGCATCCAAGGTGTATTTGACCTCTTCGTCGCTCACCTTCGACTGGTTAACCACGACAAACGACTGATTCGCCTCGATCTTCGGAGTGACCCGAACCAAAACCTGAGGGTCGAAAACCACGTCACCGTTGAGCCACAGCACTCCCCCGTCACCAGAGGCCTTGAGCGCTTTCAACAGGCTCTTCGAGGTATTTGTCTGATCGTAAAGTTCGTTGTAAACGAAGGTCGCCTCTGGGAATCGCTCAATGATCGCCTCTAGCTTGAAACCCACCACGATCATCACGCGGTAACTGTCGCCGAACGCAAACCCTAGGTTGTCGATTTGCTGTTTCATGATTGAGCGGCCGTCACGAAGTTCGGTGAGTGGCTTCGGTAGCGGTCTGGCTAGGCGAGTGCCCATGCCGGCGGCGAGAATGACAACCTGTTTAGACATGGCTCAAGTCTAGGGACTCGGAATAGTTAGTTTTTGTCCAACCTGAATGCTGTTCGCATTCTTGATTGCGTTTGCGGCCATGAGCTTGGTGACGGTGGTTTTGAATTTGGCCGCGAGCAGCGCGAGAGTGTCACCCGATTTCACGGTGTAGGTGACCGAAGTGGATGTTGAACCGGAGCCTGCGCCGCCTGCGCTGCCACTCGAGGCATCGTTACTCAGTTTTGCCGGAGCCGGCGCACCGGTTGGAATGCGCGCAGCAAAAGCCGCGTCGACAAGTAGCGCCTTGGTCTTGTTTGCCGAAAGGGCTCGATAGGCAGCAGCACTCGCGATGGCTCGCTTTTTACCCGATTCGACCAGGTAGTAGGTCGGGGTGTCTTTGACTCGAATAAATCGACCCAGAGTGTCTGAGTCCGCGACCATCGTTGCGCAGGCAAACGCACCGAGTTTGGTGGCCTTGCCCGGGTAGTGGCTGATCGCGTCTTCGTCGATTCGAACCCCTAGGCCCCCACTCGCGACATAGGTTTCACCATCACAAACAAATTTGAGGCCCGAATACTTGTAGCGCGTGTCATAACCGACCAGTGTCGTGTCGGCAAAGGTTCTAGGCAAGGCGATGCCCAGAGCATCCACTGCAGCTGCATCGGGCGCTTCGAGAGCTCGCGACCAACCGGTCACGATATAGAACTTTCCACTGGTCTTTGCCTTGATTACCGAACCTGGCGCGAACACAGGGTTACCCAAACTCAGCTGAGCAAAAGCCGACGGGCTCAACAAGTAGGTAGTTGTCGAAGCGGTCAGTTCGCCGAGCTTGGTGCGGTCGGTACCGCTGAGCACCTGGCGTGCCACTCCCTCGCGAACAAAGTAGGTCTGTTTCGCTGTGGAGTTCTTGACGAAGGCGGGGGCGGCGATGGTTCCGGTAATCGTGTCGAACTCACCGATGAACTTAGATTCGACCAGCGGCACGTTGGTAAGCAAAGGGGATGTTCGCGAAACCGTTTGCACTCCGTTTGCGGTAATCAACCAGGGTTGCCCCGTGGTGTCTTGAACAAACGGCCTGAGCACGAGGCCGGTGTCTACAGCCGCAAGCCCGTTGCCAGAAAGTGAGCTCTCACTCGGTCTAAACCACTTGGCAAAATCAACATCTTTATCGAGGTCGGCGTCGATTCGGTAGAAGACTCCGCCCGAGTAGATTCCCCACTGCTTAGAGGTTCGGTCTTGAAACAGCGATCCATCGGCCGCGATCGGAGTGCCCCAAGGAAGGTGAGCGAAGTCTGCGAGTTTGGCATTGGTGACGGCGGGCAGTTTCAATCCGGCGGCAGCAACCGACTCGTCATCCAAAATTTCTTGGATTTTGCCGTCATTGATGAAGTACCGCTCGCCGTTCGCGCCCGCGATTAGCCGCGTGATGGGGCCATCGGTAGGCAGCGCATTGAGTTGAGAGTTGGTTAGGGTGATGGCCTTATTGCAGTCAAGCCCAAGCTCGGTTGCCACGGCACAGCTGGTGAGGGTGTATTTCTTTCCGCCCGCGATCACGTATTTTTGCTGGTTGGCCGCTTTCACCAACGGGGTGAACTCACCGCCGTCGGTAAAGCTGTCTAAGTATTGTTGCGAGATGGTGCCGAGCGGCCCGAGTGGCTTTAGATCGGCGACCATCGATGGGTCATTGATCAGGTATTTGGTTTCATCGACAATCAGATAGGGCTTGGAGTCGGCGCTTTTGAGCAAGAATCCGCCACCGATCGGCGAACCAAACCAGTCAGAGAAAAAGCGCCAAAAGTTTCGGTTTCCGTAGGCGCTACAGGCGTCACCCGAACCATAAAGATTCTTCAGAGCCGCTGCGTTCGGGGTGTATGGCGTGTAGTAGTAGAGCGCGGCCGTGGCCTGGCTCTTCAGCAAGAAACTTTTCGAACCGCACTTGTCTACCCACTTGATGCAGCTTCCGGCAGAGTTGCGCGCGTCACAAAAGTCGGCCTGGTACTTGATCGAAACGGTGGTGCCGACCTTCAGGTAGGTGAACGAACCACGAGGGTCGCCGTACCACTGCAGCTGCCCAGCACCTCGGTACAGTTGGTTGAACAAGCCGGTGATGGTCGAACCCTTGCCACAAATTTCTGGTTTTGAGTCGGGGCAACCGTAGCCGAGCGCCGCTCGGTACATATATTCGGTTGGGTCTGAGGCCTGAACCAGACCCTGCTCTTTCTGCAAAACCACCAAAAGCACACGCGGGTTGATCTTGCATGCGTTTGCCACATCGAAGATGATCTGAGCCGCGCTCACCTTGGTTTTAGCAGGTAGCGGATCGCATCGCCCGGCTTCACCGGCCTTGGCCTGTGTGTCCATCTTGTAGTGGCGCAAACAGGTCGGGCCACCGTCATTGGCTTTGCAAACCGGCACCTTGCTGTCTAGAAATCGCTGGATCTCTTCAACGGTCATCGTGCCGAAGTCATAGAAAACGCTGTCTGACACGATCAAGCCGGGGTCGAACATGTTGCCGTTTAGCGCTTCGGCGCGGTCGCGGGTCTCATCGAGCGCGATGATTCCACCGAAGGCGAGCACGAGTGCGCTCAAACCTCCGAGGATGCGCTTGATGAAATTGTTCATAAGACCTACGGAATTACCAGTGAGTTGTTGCCGGTAGAGCCAATCGAGTCTGCCGATTCGTACGAAACGGTGAAGCTGGCGTTACCCGACGGAATGCCGGTTAGCGGCAGGTTGAGCGGGTAGCACTGGGTGTCGGTGACGTTGCTCTCGGCTTTGGCAGTGATGGTTTTGGTAACCGCCCCAGAGGTCACCTTGAGTGTGCAACTGCCGCCGTCTTCTGAAATGTCGGCTACCTCGGCAATCACCGAGATTTGCCCGGCTGCCGTGTCAACCGAACTTGAAAGCACTCTGAGTCCAACTTGGGCTTTTGGTTTTTGCGATGCGCTCGCGCTCGGGCTAGGTTCTACCGTTTCACTCGCGCTTGGGCTAGGGGATGCACTGGCCGACGGCTCATCGGTTGGAGCAGTTGTCGCTCCCCAGTTCGGGTAGAAGTACTGACATCCACTCAGGGTGAGCGTGCTCAGTGCAATCGAGGCGATGACCAAATATTTCTTCACGCAATGCTCCGTTTCGTCGATCGCAAGATAAACGTGCACTGATTTTCTAGCAGCGCGTTTTAAGCCTAACTTTGGGCGATTGAATAACCCTTAAGAATCAAGCCGATTTTCAGGTAGTTCTAACTTTTGCAGGGCGCGGATTGCCTCTGCTCGGGTTGAGGTCAAAACAACCCTGAGAACCGAGTTGTACTTGCCGCCGGCTTCGGCAAAAGCTTCTTCGCCAACCTTGCCCACCAGCGCTTTGCAGCGAACCTTGAGGGTCGAGAAATAGGCGGCATCGACTGATTCGAGATAGGGCACAAACAGCTGCAGATCGTGGCGAATGATGCGGTTCTGATAACTCTCAAGAACCGCTGGGGTGAGCTCGCCGGTTCGAATCTTGGCCTTGATGCGGTTAGTGATTTGCTCCATCGAGAGCAGGCGATCTTCGAGAGAAGCCTGCTCAAACCGTTGAGTCGATCGTGATTCACCCTCTTCGCGAACCCGCCAAAAATAGACCGGCTCACTGATCAGCGTGATTCGCTCGGCGTTCAGGTAGCTCTCGGCAGCCAAGGTCATGTCTTCGTAGTTGACGCCCGAAGGAAAGCTGAACCTATTCGTGCGCCAAAAATCGAATGAGAAGAGTTTGTTCCAAACCACGGCGTCACCCAGAAGCTCTGGCGCTTGCTCGATGCTGATTGCGTCGCGGTTGTTGCGAAAGAAACTCGCGGTTGATGGACGGTCGAAGTATCGCACGCCATAGAAAGTGACCGTTTTACCTGCGGTTACCTGGGCCTGAGTGCGCTCGGCCGCAGCTACCAGGCGAGCAATGGTGCGCTTTGGCATCAGATCGTCTGAATCAAGAAACATGAGGTACTTCGAGTCTTGACTGGCCTGGGCCACACCGGCGTTGCGAGCAGCCGCTACCCCTGCATTTGGTTGGTGGATCACACGAAGGTGCCTAATTTCGGCTGCGAGCGTGTCGAGAAGCTTGCCGCTGTCATCTAGGGACCCATCGTTCACAGCGATGACCTCGAAGTTTTTGTAACTCTGCGAAAGAACGCTAACCATCGCATCGAGCAAATAGGGCACCACGTTATAAACCGGCACGACAACGGTGACCTTTGGCAACGCAGCATCGTTCTCGTGCGCGATCGCCTTGGCCATGCGAACGTACCGAATGCTGCCGTAGTAGGCGTTTGGCAGCAGGCCAGCGCCAAGCAGCCGGCGAATTAGCTGTTTCACTTAGCGTCGCCCCAGACGATGTCGACCACACGCTTGGCGGCCTGGCCGTCTTCGGCGTGATCGAACTTGGCCTGCCACGCGCGGTACTTTGGCGCGTATTCGACGGTGAGCGCCTCAAGGTTTTCGAGCGCGGCCAACAGCCCAGCATCCGAGTTCAAAATCGGGCCTGGCACCTCGGCCTCATAGTCGAAGTAGAAACCACGTTCTGATCGATAGCGCTCGAGGTCTGGCGCGAGAAAGAGAATCGGCTTGCCGGTTACGGTGTAGTCGAACATGACCGATGAGTAGTCGGTGACCAACACGTCGGCGGCCAGATAGAGGTCGGTCACGTCAGGGTATTTGGTCACATCAATCGCGTTGCCAGCAACCGAATCGGTGTGTGCCGCGTGGGTGTTGTGGTGGCCGCGGAACAGCAACTGAAAACCTTCGGGCAGCTGAATGTTTTCGTCTAGAAAGTTCACCGTGTCCCACTTGCCGGTGGCGGTGCGTTTGAAATCACGCCAGGTCGGGGCATACATCACCAGTTTGATGTTCGGGTCGGTCACGCCCAACTTTGCACGAATCGCCTGGCGACCGGCCGGGGTGGTGGTGGTTAGGCGATCGTTGCGCGGGTAGCCGGTGAGAATAAACCGACCCTTGTAGTTGAACGCGCTGGGGAACACCTCGACGCAGAACTGGTTCGGTGCGATCAGGTAATCCCAGGCGAGAGCCTCGCGATCCATCGTGTCGATATAGCTCTTGGTCATTTGGTAGTCGGGAATGTCACGACCGAGGCGCTTGAGTGGCGTGCCGTGCCAGGTTTGAAGGTAGACCTGACCGGGCACTTTTCTGAAGTACCAGGGAAAGTTCGAGTTGTTGACCAGGTATTTCGATGTGGCGATGGCGTCGAGCCAAGCCTTGCTGCCGAACCTCACACCGCGCGCACCAGCCGGAGCCTCGGTGGTTGGGCTCGTGGTCCAGATGAACTCTAGGTCGGGGCGACGTTTGACCAACTCGTAGTAGATGTCGAGCGGGTTGTCACCGATGTTTTTGCCCTGAAACGATTCGAATAGCACGGCGTTTGGATTTAGCGGCTGCGATCCTGGGCGGTACTGCAACTTGCGAACGTACTGCCCCGCTCTGCGACGCAGCGCCCCCGCAATTCGGGTGGGGGCAAACATTTTTGCCTTACGAAGTATTTTCTTGATTGGCAATTAGCTCACCCGACTTCGATCGACGGTTTTGGCCGCCCCGCGCAGCAGCCCGAACCAAAAACCGGCACCCCAAGAAAAGTGGATGCTCGGCAGCACGACCAGCAGGGCTACGCGTGACTTCAACGAGAGGTTTGCCGCCGTTACCGCGAGGGCCGCAACGCCCGCAAGGTATGCGGCAAGCGGAAGCACCCCGAGCACGAGCCCGAATACGGCTGCGAGCAGACCGCCTGCGACGGTTAGCACCATGACCGGTGGTGCGAAGTAGCGCTTTGAAGCGGCGGCGAAGTTGCGGCGGGTTAGGTCACCGCGCCAGACACCGGTTGACCAGAACTGTTTGATCAGTTTGTCGAACCGACCGCGTGGCCAGTAGGTAACGCTGAGTTCTGGGCTAAACCAAACCAGTCCCCCGGTTGACTTGATGCGCTGAGCTAGGTCCCAGTCTTCACCTCGGATGATCGACTCGTCGTAGCCGCCAACTCGAGCCAGGGCATCCGCTCGAAAAATGCCGAGGTAGGCCGACTCGGCCTCGCCGGCCTCGCCGCCAACGTGATAAGCCGCGCCGCCGATGCCGAACCGACTGGAATAGGCCCAGGCGACCGCCTGCTGAAAAGCGCTTCGACCGCGAGCGAGCATTATGCCGCCGAGTTCATCGGCACCGGTCTCGGCCAAGAGTTCGACCCCGCGTTTGATGTAGCTGGGGGCAAGCTCGCTGTGAGCGTCGACGCGAAAGATGATGTCGGCTTTGGCCTGCTTGATGCAAAGGTTCATGCCGACCGTGGTTAGTCCCGCGGGGTTTTCGACCAGGCGAATACGCGAGTCCGCTTTGGCGATTTTCGCTGCGATTTTATTGGTGTCGTCTTTTGATGGGCCGAGGGCCAAGAGAACCTCGAGTTGCCCATCGAACTCTTGTGAGAGAACCGAATCGACCGCCGCTTCGAGATGATCGGCTTCGTTTAGAACCGGCAAAATCACACTCACCGCTGGAGCCTTAGCCTTAGCCTTAGCCGCCATGGTTAGTCTTCGGTCGACGTGACGCCGGTGTAACGGTTATAGGCCTTGCAAACTTCGAGCGGGTCGCCATCCATCTTGAGAACACCCTTTTCGAGCCAGATCACACGGCTGCAGGTATCGAGAATCGACTTGATGCTGTGGCTCACCAGAAACACGGTTCCGGCGGTGTCGCGCATCTCACGCATTCTGGCCTCGCTGCGCTTGCGAAACTGCTGGTCACCGACCGATAGGGCCTCGTCGATGATCAAAATGTCGTGGTTGCGAGAGGCGGCAATTGCAAATCGAAGGCGAGCCGACATGCCAGATGAGTAGGTGCGCATCGGCAGGTCGATGAACTCTTCGAGACCGGCAAACTCGGTGATTGCCGGAGCCAATTCGGCGGTTTCTTTTTTGCTGTAGCCCATGGCCAAACCGCCGAGCATGATGTTCTTTTCGCCAGAGAGACTTGGCATGAGCACTGCGCCTACGCCCAAAAGCACCGGCCGAGCCGAGGCATAGACCGCACCATTGGTTGGCTGCGTGAGCCCAGCGATCGAGCGCAACAGGCTCGACTTGCCAGAACCGTTAGTGCCGATGATGCCAACGGTTTCACCCTTATAAACAGTGAACGATACATTCTTTACCGCGTGCACTTCGCGGAGCTTTTGCTTTGAAGCACCGGCGTTCCACTTATTGGCACGCTTGCCCGAGGCATAAACCTTGTAGATGATGTCGACGCCATCGACCACGACTACTGGCTGGCGGGTTTCTTCGGCGGCTGCTTTTTTAGTCGTCACGACCGTAGACCTCCTCTGCCTTCCAGAAGTAGAGTGCGCCGATGATCGGCGTGATTACGGCCCAGCCGATACACATGAGCCAAAGTTTGGTGCTCGGCTCATAGCCTTCAACCAGCAACCCACGCGAGAGCTGAATGAAGTCGTAGAACGGGTTGAACTCGAACACGGCAAGCGCGGTTGGCCACTCGGCCAGCACGGTCTCAAGGCTAAAGAAGACTCCGCTCACATAGAACGCGATTCTCGTGATGAACGGAATCAGCTTGCCAAGGTCGCGGGCCTGAGCATTGATGCGGGCGGCGATCATTGCCAGACCAGAGCAGAACAGCACCATGAGTAGAACAACCACCGGGAACAGCGCCCAGTCGAGGTCGATTGGGTTTTGCCAGCTCAGGGTGGCGAAATCGAATGCGGTCACCAACAGAGTTACAAGTAGGAGCGCCAGCTGAGCCCAAAGGTTGATGAACTGTTGAATGACCGAAGAGATTGGCAAGAGTATGCGCGGAAAGCTCAGGCTTCGAACCAGGCCGGCGTTACCGACGATCGAGCTGGCACCACTATGAAACGCGCCGCTCATGAACGAGAAAAGAAAAACGCCGGTGAACAAAAACGCCAAGAAGTTATGCGGACGGTTCGAACCCAGAATGAGACCGAAGATCAGACCGTAGGTTCCGGCTTGAATGGTCGGAAGCAAAATGAGCCACCAGCGACCGAGGCGAGTTCTGGCATTCGCCGCTTCGCTCGTGTAGGTCGAGAGGGTCCAGGCGAACACGCGGCGACGCCAAACTTCGCGTAGGTAACTGAAAAATGGTGGTCTGGCTCCGACGCGCTTGAGACCGTGTGAAGCAGCGTATTCGGCTAGGCTCACGGTTCCTCCGTCGGTTGTTTGCGGGGCGTTAGACCCTAGGAAAGTTTACCTTTGGCGATAAAGGTTTGAACTGCGCCACGAATCTTGTCAAAGTCTGGAACATCGGGTTCGAACCCGTTTTTCGGAACCAGAGCCAGGTTCTTGATGCCCAACTTCTTGGCCTTCAGGGCGAGTTCTAGATAAACCGAGAGCATGCCAGAAGGCACGTCGGTGAGAATCAGCTCTTCAGAAGCCGAGGCGATCTGCTGAAAACGGTTCAGCACATTGGCTGGATCCATCTGCTTCAGAATCGCAGCTTGAATTTCTTGCTGGCGCAGCATGCGGTCGTAGTCGCTCGTGCCGTGACGGCTTCTGGCATACCAGAGAGCCTGATAGCCGTTCAGCAACTGTGGTTCAGAACTTGCGCGCAACCAACCGGTTGCATCTGAGGCGTCATCGCGCTGACCACCGATTGGCAGGTCTTGCTTGATTGTGATGCGCACGCCACCGAGCGCATCGATCAGGCTGGCGAATTCGCTCATGTCGATCTGCACATATGACTGAATCTTGAGGCCGGTAACGCCCTCGACCGCATCGCGGGTAGCCTCGATGCCCGGGTTGCTGCTCTGCTTTTCGGCATCTGGGTAAAGGTCTTGGTGGTTGTCCATCACATCTTTATAGAGGGCATTGATCAGGCAGTCGTTGCCACAGGCCCAACCGTTTGGGTAGATAGCCCAAAGCGGTGAGTCGCTAGAGAACGGCGCCTTCTGCAGGTTGCGCGGAATGCTGATGGTCACGGTCTTGCCAGTCGAAGCATCGATGCTAACCACCGAGATCGAGTCTGGGCGAACGCCAAAACGGTCGTTTCCGGCGTCGGAACCTAGTAAGAGGATGTTGTACCGGCCGTCAACCGGAGCAGTGAAACCCTGCTGGCTGAAGATCGAACCGATCGCGCCGGTGCCCGCGCCGACGAAGTTGCCAGCCCAACTGATGGCCGAGGTGCCGAGCGTTGCCACGAGAGCGAACGCGCCAAGGGCGATCCATTTGTCTCGGTCGAATAACCTGCCCAGCTTCGAGAGACGAAGCGCATCTACGGCAAGCACCAGGAATACGAGCGCGTAGGCGATGAGCATCCAAGAAATGATTGTGCCGACGAACGGCAGCGTGACCAGGCCGATAACCCAACCTCGGTTAATGAGCCCGAGAAGTAGCAAAAAGCCCAGCAGACCCCAAATGGTGAGGGTGGCGCGCAAGCCGAAGCGGGCTAGTTTGCGATTGCCACCGACGAGTTGGGCGAGGCCTGGCACGATGAGCGTGAAAACTAAAAGCCACCAGGCACGGGTGCGAAGTTGTTCGGGAGTGGCCCGATCGACGTTACGAAACGGGCTTGATGAACTGCCGCTGGTCGGCTTGGCCGGGCGGGTTGGAACCGAACTCACAGCTGCGACTTCAGCTTCGCGTTCTTCTCGGCAACCTGAGATTTGAGTTCTTCACCAAACGCCGAAAGCTTGGCCGAAAGTCGCTCGTCGAAAGCGCCGAGAATTCGAGCGGCGAGAATGCCGGCGTTCTTGGCACCGCCGATTGAAACCGTAGCCACCGGAATTCCGGCCGGCATCTGAACAATCGATAGAAGGCTGTCTAGCCCGTCGAGTTTGGCCAACGGAACCGGAACACCGATTACCGGAAGCGTGGTTACCGATGCGAGCATGCCAGGCAGGTGAGCCGCGCCACCGGCACCGGCGATGATCACCTTGATGCCGCGACCAGCAGCTGCCTTGCCCCACTCGATCATGCGCTCAGGCGTGCGGTGAGCCGAGAGCACCTCGACCTCTGCCTCTATGCCGAATTCTTTCAGCGCTTCGACTGCGTCAGACATTACCGACCAGTCGGAGTCTGAACCCATTACTACGCCAACCTGCGCACTCGACATAGCTGCTCCTCGCGGTAAGCCGAAAAAGTTATCGCACCCAAAGTTGCGGGCACCTTCGCAATTTTAGGCGTGGCTGCGCGTTTCGCCCTGAAGCAGGGCTTGGGCGGTTGCCCGTGCCTCGGCCAGAATTTCGTTGGCATCTTCACCGATCACGGTGACGTGCCCCATCTTGCGGCCGGCGCGCGGGTCCTTGCCGTAGGTGTGCACCTTGGCACTCGGATGCTGCGCCAAAGTCTTATCGAAACCCGTGACGAAATCGTTCTGTGGGTCTACCCCGAGCAGGTTGACCATCACGGCGTGGGGTTTGGTTGGGGCAGTAGAGCCCAGCGGCAGGTCGGCCACAGCACGAAGGTGCTGTTCGAACTGACTGGTGGTTGAACCTTCGATGCTGAAGTGGCCGGAGTTGTGCGGGCGCATGGCCAACTCGTTGATAAGCAGGCGGCCGTTTGGGGTTTCAAACATTTCAACCGCAAGCACGCCCGTGACACCTAGACCCTCGGCTACACCGCGAGCGATTTCGGCTGCGCGAGCGATGGTTTGGTCATCGGCACCTGGTGCCGGAGCCAACACCTCGGAACACACACCGTTTGCCTGAACGGTTTGAACCAGCGGCCACGTGGCAAACTCGCCGCTCGGGCGACGCGCACTCAACTGCGCCAGCTCACGAACAAAGTTGACCTTTTCTTCGGCGAGCAGAGCCCCACCGACCGAGGCAAGCGTGGCGGCCTCTAGCCAATCGGAGGCGTCATCAACCGACTTGACTACTCGAACACCTTTGCCGTCATAGCCACCGATCGGGGTTTTGAGAATGCAAACGCCACCGTTGTCGTTCAAAAATTCTTGTAGTTCTGAAGCCGTACTGATCGCGGCCCAGATCGGCATCGGCAGACCCAGGGCACCGAGGCGCTCGCGCATCTCAAGTTTGTTCTGAGCAAAGGCAAGGGCGCGAGAAGGCGGTTGCACCGAAACCCCCGCTTCTTCAAGTTTGCGCAGCACGGCCAGTGGCACGTGCTCGTGGTCGAAGGTGATCACATCGACGGTCTCGGCAAAGGCGGCCACAACTTCAAACTGGGTGTAGTCGCCGACCATGGTGGTGGCCAGCACGGCCGATGAGTTTTCTGATTCGGCGAGCACACGAAGTTCGAGACCCAGGTTGATGGCGGGCGGCGTCATCATTCGAGCGAGCTGCCCTCCGCCGATTACCCCAATGCGTTTTGCCAAAGCCAAACCTTTCTTAGGGTTCTATTTTGCCAGCGTGCGACGAAGTTCTTCGGCGAGCGCTTTGGCTCGCGACATCCGCGTCAATAACAACGGTGGCTGTTCGCCCAACAAAATGACGATGCCGCGGGCTCGTGAATATTCGATGCCGGTCACTTCAGAGAGCGAAACCTCGCGACGCACCCGGCCGAATAACCCACCTCGCGAAATGATTCGGGTGGTGGTGAAATCGACGAAGGTGGTTGCGAATCGAATACTTGGCAACAGCCAAAAGAAAAAGACGAGCAGCGCGGCCACCACGTTGATGGTGATCAGAATCCACTCGTCGAACACCCGACCAGATAGAAATGACAGAGCGAAAACCACGACAAAAAGAGTGAGCTGCGCCAACCAGAGCACGCGCAGGGTTTGGCGAACGCGCGCGAGGGTGAGTTCTTGTTGAAAGCTCATTTATTAATTGTGACGCAGATGAACGATGTCGCCGGCAGCCACCGCATAAAGCTGGTGTTCGCCGTCAACTGCAATAAGTAGTCGGCCCGATGCGTCTAGCTCGATGGCCTTGCCTTCTAGGGTTTGATCGCCCGGCAGCATCACGCGAACTCGCCTACCAATAGACAGGCACATCGCGGTTGCCGAGCGCCTAAGTTCGCTGGCATCGGCATCACCCCGGTGGTTCACAAAACTGTCGTAGAGCGACCGAAACTCGGTTAGAAATCCGGTGACCGCGGCCTCGAAAGACACCGTTGCACCCTCGAGCCGCAGTGAAGTGGCTGCCTCGATCGGCAGTTCTTCAGCTGACTGCGCAAGGTTCAGGCCAACCCCAATCACCACGCCGGTGCCGTCGCCAACCAACTCGCTGAGCACACCCGAAATCTTCTTTGAGTCAACCAGCACATCGTTTGGCCACTTGAACCCCACTTCGGCGCTAGGCAAAATGCTGGCAACAAAACGAGCCATGGCCAGCCCGGCCAGAATCGGCAGCCAACCGTAGTGCTCTAACGAAACGTTTTTTGGACGAACCAGGATGCTCAGCGAGAGTGACTCTCCAGCCGTAGATTGCCATACTCGGCCAGAACGGCCGCGGCCCTGAGTCTGCGTGCCAGCGCACAAAACAGAGAGGTCTGGGTAGTCGGCTACTGAAAGAACGGCAGCTTCGGCGAGGTCGGTATTGGTCGACCCCGTGCTCTCGACGTAGTCGATTCTGGCAACCAGTGATGCCGCGTTCTCTAGATTCATGGCTTCAGGCTACTAAAGTTGGCATCATGTCTGAGAACACTCCGAAACATGACATGTCTACCACCGCCGGCAAACTTGCCGACCTGCGAGACCGCTACCACGAAGCGGTTCTAGCCAGTGGTGAGGCAGCCATCGCCAAGCAACACTCCAAGGGCAAAAAGACCGCCCGCGAGCGCATCGAGATGCTTCTCGACGCCGGCTCTTTCGAAGAGCTCGACGAGTTCGTTCGCCACCGTTCCACCGCTTTCGGCATGGACCGCAATCGCCCATACGGCGACTCGGTCGTAACTGGCGTTGGCACCATCGGTGGCCGACAGGTTGCCGTGTTCTCTCAAGACTTCACTATTTTCGGTGGCTCACTCGGTGAGGCTGCCGGTAACAAGATCATCAAGGTGATGGACCTCGCCATCGCCACGGGCGTGCCCCTAATCGGCATTCTCGATTCGGGTGGCGCGCGCATCCAAGAGGGCGTTATCGCTCTTGGCAAGTACGGCGAAATCTTCAAGCGCAACACCATGGCCTCGGGTGTGATTCCTCAGATTTCGATCATCATGGGCCCAGCCGCCGGTGGTGCGGTATATTCGCCGGCACTCACCGACTTCGTGATCATGGTCGACAAAACCTCGAACATGTTCGTAACCGGCCCAGACGTGATCAAGACCGTGACCGGCGAGGATGTCGGCATGGAAGAGCTCGGTGGCGCACGTGCTCACAACGAAACCTCGGGTGTTGCCCACTACCTAGCCAGCGACGAAGAAGACGCGATCGACTACGCTCGCTCGCTACTTTCTTATCTGCCAGAGAACAACCTGAGCGAACCGGAGCGTTACTCACACACCGGCTCACTCGAAGTGACCGACGAAGACCTCGTGCTCGACATGATCATTCCCGACTCACCGAACCAGCCTTACGACATGCACGCAATCATCGAGTCGATCGTTGATGAGCACGAGTTCCTTGAGGTTCAGCCACTGTTCGCTCCGAACATCCTGATCGGTTTTGCCCGAATTGATGGAGCAAGCGTTGGCATCATTGCCAACCAGCCGAGCGCGATGGCCGGAACCCTGAACATCGACGCCGGTGAGAAAGCCGCTCGCTTCGTTCGTTTCTGTGACGCCTTCTCGATTCCGATTCTCACTCTCGTAGACGTGCCGGGCTACCTACCCGGCACCGACCAGGAGTGGGCCGGCGTGATTCGCCGTGGAGCCAAATTGCTCTATGCCTATGCCGAAGCAACCGTTCCGCTGGTGACCGTAATCACCCGCAAGGCCTACGGCGGCGCCTACATCGTGATGGGCTCGAAGCAGCTCGGTGCCGACATCAACCTGGCTTGGCCAACCGCCGAGATCGCCGTCATGGGTGGTCAGGGTGCCGTGAACATTTTGTTCCGCGACAAGATCAAGGCCGCCGAAGAAGCGGGCGAAGATGTAGCCGCGGTGCGAGCCAAGCTTGCCGCCGAATACACCTACAACGTGGCCAGCCCATTCCTCGCTGCAGAACGTGGCGAACTCGACGGCATCATCGAACCTTCAGCGACCCGCATCAATGTGGTGAAGGCCCTGCGCGCACTACGCACCAAGCGCGCAACCCTGCCGCCGAAGAAGCACGGAAACATTCCGCTGTAATGTCTAGCTCAGCCGATTTTTCTGTAGTTCGAGGCAACCCGACCGACGAAGAACTTGCCGCGGCCATCGCGGTGGTTCAGGCTGCGCTGGCAGCTGCAGAAATCGAGGCAGCGAAAGCTGAAACGGCAAACGCGAATGTTTCGGCCTGGCACCTCAACGCCTCAATGCTGCGCGGTCAGGTGACCCCTGGCGCCGGGCAGTGGCGCGCGTCACTTCGCCGCGGGCTTTAACATACGGCTCGAGGCATCCACTAAAACTTTTCGCATCGGTCGAAAATCTCGCATAGATTAGTGGCACTGCTCTTTTGAGCGCACCTGTTGAAAGCTAAGGACATGCAATGACGCGTCAGCCATCAAAGATCGACGAACTTTCTAACGCCTGGGTGGTGAAGCTAGCTGAGTTGAGCCCATCGTTCGCAACTTATGCGGGCTTTGCCGGTGGCGAAGACAAGCTAGACGACAACTCGCCAGCAGCTATCAAGCGCTACTACGAGCTAGAAAAAGAAATGCTCACCAAACTCGAGGCGCTCGAGCCGGTAGACGCAATCGACGAAGTTTCGAAAGACGCGCTGGCTGCCAGCCTCAAGCTAGGCATCGAACTACACGAATCTGGACTCTGGAAGCGCGACCTCGATGTCATCTCGTCTCCTGCTCAGAGCATCCGTGACATTTTCGACCTATCGCCGGTTGCTTCCGAAGCCGACTGGGCCAACCTGAACAAGCGCCTGCGTGCGGTTGAGGGTGCGGTTGACGGCTACATCGAAACTCTTCGCGTTGGCATCGCCGACAACGAGACTCCAGCCATTCGCCAGGTGAACTGGGTGGTCAACGACCTAAACAACATCACCGGCGAGAACGGCTTCTTCACCAAGTTCGCCAAGGCCGAGGGTGTTGAGCTCTCTGACGGCCTACGCGCCGACTTGGCCCAGGCAAGCGCAATCGCGACTGCCGCCTACGCGAAGCTGCAAAACTTTTTGCGCGACGAACTGGCACCGGTTGCCACCACCGAAGACGCCATCGGTCGTGAGCGTTACGCGCTGCTGAGCCAGCGCTTCTTGGGCGCCAAGATCGACCTCGAAGAGACCTACCAGTGGGGCATCGAAGAGCTTGCTCGCGTCAAGGCCGAGCAAGAGGCAGTTGCCAATGAGATCAAGCCAGGCGCGACGGTTGCCGAGGCCATCGAAGTGCTCAACAACGACCCAAGCCGCAAGCTACACAGCACAGACGAACTACAGGCGTGGATGCAGCGACTCAGCGACGAGGCAATCGAAAAGTTGGGCGCCACCCACTTTGACATTCCAGAAAAGTTGCGCACCCTCGAGTGCCGCATCGCACCAACCAATTCGGGCGTGATCTACTACACCGGCCCAACCGACGACTTCAGCCGTCCGGGTCGCATGTGGTGGTCGGTTCCTGCCGGTGTGACCGAGTTCGACACCTGGCGCGAAACCACCACCGTTTATCACGAGGGCGTTCCGGGTCACCACCTACAGATTGCCACCCAGGTTTACAACCGCGGTGAGCTCAACGACTGGCGCCGCATGGCTAACTGGTGCTCGGGTCACGGCGAGGGTTGGGCGCTTTATGCCGAACGCCTGATGCAAGACCTCGGCTTCTTGAATGACCCGGGTGATCGCCTGGGCATGCTCGACGGCCAGCGCATGCGCGCCGCCCGAGTGGTTCTTGACCTCGCTGTTCACCTTGGCAAGCCTCGCCTAGACGGCACCGGCAAGTGGGACTTTGACTACGCGGTTGCCTTTATGAGCGAAAACGTGAACATGTCACCCGAGTTCATCAACTTCGAAGTGCACCGCTACTTCGGTTGGCCAGGGCAGGCTCCAAGCTACAAGATCGGTCAGCGCATCTGGGAGCAGATTCGCGACGAGGCAAAGGCCAAGGCTGGAGACAGCTGGAACATCAAGGACTTCCACCGCGATGCCCTGAACCTCGGCGCACTGGGCCTCGACACCCTGCGCAAGGCGATTCTGGGCTAGCCGAACCGCTTTCGACTTCGGTCGTAGATCGAAAACAGTCGAAACGATTGAATCAAGGATGTCCCCTTGTCCCCCTAATGGGGGACAAGGGGATTTCTTCATTTAAACGAAGATTGTCGGTGGACTGCCCCAGACTAGGGGCAGAACCGTTCGCTAAGGGGCGCGGGTTCGAAACATGGGGCCTGCAGAACTTATGCAGGGTCGAGAGGGCGGCTGAACTTTTAGCTGCCTTTTCTCGCGTCTAGGGCAACTTGAGCCAAAGCTGCGGTTGGTCAGAGTTTGAGTTGAGGGCAACCACGGTGAGCATCCATGTTTCGCCCTGAGGCGCTCGAACCGTTACTCGCCCGACCGAGATTCCATCGAGCGCGTTCGCTACATCGCCGAGCAGCCGGTCACGCAAATCTGGTTCAGCGTCATCGAGGCCACCCTCGTCGAGCAAAAGCACCTCGACCCCGCGCATGCGCGCGAGACGAACCGCATCTTTCACCCTCGGGTTGATCAGGTTTCGCCCACGAATCTCATCGCGAAGCGAAGCCTCGGCAAGTCGTGATTCGAGTTGTTCGGCTGGGCTCAGCTGCCCACCACTGGCAACAATACGTTCGAGAATCGGGCGCGATGCGCTCAGCGCCTGTTGCAATCGAACCTGACGCTCAAGTCGTTGCGCCGTGGTGGCGGCGGCCTCAGACGCCTCGGCCTGGGCTAAGTCGCTGAGCCTACGAACATCCATCGATGCCCGCTCGACACCGAGAGACAGAGCTTGGCCAGCGGCCACCAACAAGACCATGCCGATCAGACCCGAGTCATAGATTGCGGTCAGGCCACCCCAGGCAACAACCAGAACTGTGACCGCTCCGGTTGCCGACCAGGCGATGGTACTGTGCTGACGAACGGCGGTGGCAGCCAGCAGAACGCCTAAGCCCCCGACATACCAGGTGGCGAAAGTGTTGTGCGCGCCATCGGCGATCAGGGGATTCACAATCAGCGGCAGTGCGAGCGCGACGAATGCGTTGAAAATCGCCTGTGCGAGTGGCATGCGCAGACCGCGGTAAAGCCCGAGGCTAGTGAGAATTGAGATTATATAGAGCGAAACCGCGATTGCACCCAGTGCTGGATCAACGTAGCTCGAAACCCAAATGGCGCCGAGCACCGCGTGAAAAAGACCGAAGGCGATACCTATAAACGAGACGGCAAAACGAGAAACGCGAATCATCGAACATCCCATTCCATGATGATTGACGTGCCCTGGCCGATGCGCGAGTCGATATAAACTCGCCCGCCGATGGCCTCGACTCGTTCGATGATCGAAATGCGCAGGCCGAGACGGTTCTTCGGAACTCGCGACGGTCTAAAACCAACACCGTCGTCGGTGACCACAATCTTTATTTCACGCTCTGATGCTTTCAAGCGAACCTTGCGCGTGGCCTTTCGACCAGCGTGCGCGAGTGAGTTAGAGAGGGCCTGGGCGGTTGCGTCGGTGAGCGCGGCGACCACCTCTGGGGCCAGTGGTTTCGCCGTGGCACCGGTTGCGCTAACTTCGCAGCGTGGGTCGATGCGCAAGATGGACTCCCCGAGCGCTTGAAAGAACGACAGCACCGAGATCGCTTCAGATTTAGAGTCATCGACCGCGGCAGCCTCGAGCCGTTTGATGGCCAGTTCGGCCGAGCGTTTGGCCGCCTGCTGCTGCTCTTCGGTTTGCGCGTTGGCTGCAACGATCAGCGTTGTGAGCACACTGTCGTGAACGAGCGCATCAATGCGCGAGCGCTCACGCTCAACGGCATCGAGACGGGATCGTTCGGCTGCAGCATCCGTCGCCAAAATTGTTGCCTGGTCGACACGAGCTGCAGACGAGCGCAACAGCTGAGCCAGGGCGACCACCGTGGCCGGAAAGAGTGTGGCGAAAGCCGCTTCTTGAAGAATGTCACCGAGCGGGGCACTGCCGCCCGAGGGCTGGGTGCGAATCCAGAACCAAACCACAGGCATGGCCGCCATGTAAACCCAGGCCCACCATTTAGGAATGTGAAAGCCGATTGCCATCGATGCGATGCCGGTTGCCCACCATAGCCAGGGCTTGTGCTCGAGCGGAACCTCGCTGATGTGCCAATGCTGAATGGGCCAAGTCAGCATCAGCAGCATGACCACGGCGGCATGTGCCACGTAACCCATCAGGCTCGCCGAGCCGAACCAAAAATTGACCACGTTCAGCACCTGCACCAGAAGCAGAGAGCCAACCGTCAAATAAAACACCCAGGGGTTGAAGTGGTTAGCCTGGGGCAGCGCGTTGGCGACGGTCTCGAACCCACTGATCAGCGCCACAACGCTGAAGGCCTTGCCAATCAGTGAATCTACCCTGGCCAGAGCCAGCGAGCGCTGAGCAGTTTGGTAGCGCGATGGTTGAAGCTGAACGTTTGTCACTAAATAGAACTTTCGTCGATTAGGCCGTCTTCAATCGCGCGAAGCAAAAGTTCGGTCTTGCTCGAAACCGGGCGACCGATGTCTGCATACTTCGAACGAACGCGATCGATGTGTTCTTTGGCGGTGTTCATCTTGATGTTGAGGGCGAATGCAACTTGTTTGAGCGCCATGCCCGACGCATAGAGAGTCAACACCTCTCGCTCTCGCGGCGACAATTTGGCCTCTTTGAACTCGACGTCTGAGTCGATCGCTGCGGTGGTCTGGGTGTTATTCACATAAACGCCGTGCGCAACCAGGCGAATGGCTTTGGCCAGTTCATCCATGCTCTGCGATTTTGGAACGATCGCCGCGGCACCGGCTTTAATCGCAGCGCGCACCAAACCACGTTTATCGGCGATTGAGAAAATCAACACCTGCGCACCGGTGGCCAAAACTCGAGAAACGTTCTCTTCAACCGCAGAGCCATCGGCAAGACTCAGATCGAGAACGACCACCTGCGGCACCTGGTCGGCAAGCGCTTCGAGCAGTTCAGAAACTCTGGATGCACTGGCCACAAGTTCGAAGTTGTAGCCGTCGCACGCGCCCTTGAAGCCGAGGCGAATCGCATCGTGATCGTCGACGATGGCAACGGTGACCAACTCGTTGGCGAGTGAAACCGCCTCGACGAGTTCGGCCTGTGACGGCGTCGAAGCTGATTCGGTCATGGTGCCCCCTGTAGCGGTGGATTACTTGCGGATAAGGCTAGCAACCGCTTCAACGTGGTGGGTGTGTGGAAACAGGTCAAAGGCACGAAGTGATGCCAATTCGTAACCACCTTCGGTCAGTGGCTTCAGGTCGCGGGCTAGCGCGACCGGGTCACAAGCGACATAGACGATGTGCTTGGGTTTGAGTGCCAAAATCTGACCGACTACCTTGGCGCCAGCACCCGCACGTGGCGGGTCGAGCACAATGGTGGCGTTTGTTTCTGGTGAGCCGTTTTTTGCGTGGCTCGAGACGCGCTCGTCAAGAAAGCGCTCGGTCGGGGCCAAGATGGCGCGCACGTTGGGTAGGTCGGCGAGGTTCAGCTTTGCATCCTCTGTTGCGGTCTTGAATGCCTCGACCGTGGTTATCACGCTGTCGACACCAAACTTGGCGGCGATGGTTCCGGCAAACAGACCGACACCACCGTAAAGGTCGAGGTTGTCGGCGGTTTTGTCAAAGCCAGCCTTGGCGATGGCCTCGTTAACCGCGCTGGTCAAAATGTCGGGAGCCTTTCGGTGAACCTGCCAAAAGCCACCACCGGTGATTCTGAAAGTGCGGCCGCCGGCTCGCTCAACTAAGCGCTCGTCACCCTTGATTTTCTTGTCTACCGAATACTGCAGGTTTCCGGTGTTCGAGGCAGCGATCTCGATCTTGCTCACGCCGCTCCAGTTTTTGAGGTGCAGGCCAAGCTCACGAATATCTTCAACGGCCAGCGGCAGATCGCGAACCTCTACAACCTGGTGACTGCGCTCGCGGTAAGGGCCTACGTTGCCCAGCTCGTCAACATGCAACTGCACGCGGGTTCGATAGCCCAGCCCGTTGGCTAGGTCATCACCTGGCGCCTGTTCGACGACGGGTCGCAAGTTGATGCCGGCCATTCTCGACAGTGCTTCTTCTAGCACGTCGGCCTTTAGTTCAAGCTGATAGGTCAAATCGATGTGACCAAACTCGGCTCCACCAACGGCTCCGTCGGTAGCTGCCTTCCAGACGTGTTTCACGCGGTGCGGACTGGCCTCGAGCACCTCGACGGTTTCGGCGCGAGCGAACGAGCCACCCTTGTCTTCGAAAACTCTTGCGCGAACCTTTTCACCCGGCAGGGTGTGCGAAACAAAGATCACTCGCCCCTCGTGGCGTGCCACGAAGATGCCACCGTGGGCCACCTTTTCGATGTTGAGGGTAAGTTCTTTGCCAAGCCAGTTCGCTACTTTGTTCACCAGTCAAGTGTGCCAGACTCGTTCACGTGACCAGACTCATTCTTGCTTCTACTTCACCGGCCAGACTCAAAGTGCTTCGAGACGCCGGCATCGAACCCGTGACCATCGCACCCGAGGTTGACGAAGACGCGGTAGAAGAACGCGCCATGGCCATGGGGCTGATCACCAACACCAAGCAGGTGGTCGAAGTGCTCGCTAAGGCCAAGGCCGAAGCAGTTGCAGCCAGACCCGAGGCGGCCGGTGCACTAATTCTCGGATGCGACTCCCAACTTGATCTCGATGGAGAGTCACTCGGCAAACCCCACGAGCCGGCAGTTGCCATCGAACGCTGGAAGCGCCTGCGCGGCAACACCGGCGTGCTCTACTCGGGTCACTGGCTGATCGACAATCGCGACCCAAGACCTGGCGTTCTGCCACCGGCAACCGGCCTGGTTTCGGGCACCAAGGTTCACTTCGCAAACGTTTCAGACGCCGAGATCGAGGCCTATGTCGCAACCGGCGAGCCACTGAAGGTGGCTGGGGCTTTCACGATCGATGGACTCGGTGGCGCATTTTTGACCAGCATCGAGGGCGATGCCCACACCGTGATCGGAATCTCACTCACGGGGTTGCGCGACTTGAGCCTGCGTTTGGGCGTGGAATACACCTCACTTTGGAACCGCATTTAGTAGTCGAATCGATGGCTTTTGCCAATAGGCTTGACGATTATGACTGTTGCACAAAAGAAAATCACCAAGGTCCTAATCGCTAACCGCGGTGAAATCGCCGTTCGCATCGCTCGTGCAGCCCGCGACAGTGGCATCGCGTCGGTGGCCGTCTATGCAGACCAAGACCGTGATGCAATGCACGTCAAACTTGCCGATGAGGCTTATGCCCTGCACGGCACCACCGGCCCTGAGACCTACCTGGTCATTGAAAAAATCTTGGATGTCGCGAAGCGCTCTGGCGCAGATGCAGTGCACCCCGGCTATGGCTTCTTGGCCGAGAACGCCGACTTTGCACGCGCGGTAATCGCAGCCGGTTTGATTTGGATCGGCCCAAGCCCAGAGGCGATCGAACGCCTGGGAGACAAGGTTTCTGCACGTCACGTTGCCGAGAAGGTTGGCGCACCGCTGGCCCCCGGCACCATCAACCCGGTTTCAGGTGCTGCCGAAGTGCTCGACTTCGTAAAGATTCACGGCCTGCCGGTTGCCATCAAGGCAGCTTTCGGCGGTGGCGGCCGTGGCATCAAGGTTGCCTACAAGCAAGAAGAAGTTCAAGAGCTTTTCGAATCGGCCACCCGTGAGGCCATCGCTGCCTTCGGGCGCGGCGAATGCTTCGTCGAAAAGTACCTAGAGAAGCCACGTCACGTAGAGACTCAGTGTCTAGCCGATGCCTACGGCAACGTGGTTGTCGTCTCAACCCGCGACTGCTCGCTGCAGCGTCGTCACCAAAAACTGGTCGAAGAAGCACCAGCACCATTTTTGACCGACGAACAAATCAAACGCCTCTACGACTCTTCGAAAGAGATTCTGCGCGAGGTCGGTTATCAGGGTGCCGGAACCTGTGAGTTCTTGGTTGCCCAAGACGGCACCATCTCGTTCCTCGAGGTAAACACTCGCCTTCAGGTTGAACACCCGGTTTCTGAAGAGGTCACCGGCCTCGACCTCGTTCGCGAGCAGTTTCGCCTTGCCGAGGGTGGCAAGCTCGAATACGGCGACCCAGAGGTGCGCGGTCACTCTTTCGAGTTCCGTATTAACGGCGAGGATGCTGGCCGCAACTTTATGCCGGCCCCTGGCCCGGTTCACACGTTCAAAGCGCCGAGCGGCCCTGGCGTGCGCGTCGACACTGGAATCGAATCGGGCGACGTCATCTCGGGTTCATTCGACTCGATGGTAGCCAAGCTCATCGTCACCGGGGCTACCCGTCAGCAGGCACTCGAGCGCAGCCGTCGCGCACTCGCCGAAATGGCCGTCGAAGGTTTGCCAACCGTGCTTCCGTTCCACCGCAAGATCGTCAACGACCCAGCTTTCATCGGCGACGATGCTGCAGGCAAGTTCGGTATCTACACCCGCTGGATCGAAACCGAGTGGGTCAACGACATTCCAGCGTGGAACGGCATCGCAGAAGACGGTGACGAACCGACCGAACGCTCAAGCGTTACCGTCGAGGTTGGCGGCAAACGCATCGAGGTGTCGTTGCCTTCGCACTTGGGCATCTCTGGCGCAGCATCCAAGACCACCAAGGCCCCTAAGCGCAAGAACGCTGGCGCAGTCAGCGGTAGCGGGCAGAGCGGTAACGCCATCAAGGCCCCGATGCAGTCGACCGTTGTGAAGATCGCCGTGGAGGTTGGCCAAGAGGTCGCCGAAGGTGAACTGGTTGTAGTGCTCGAAGCCATGAAAATGGAGCAGCCGCTGACCGCTCACCGTGCGGGCAAGATCAAGGCGATCTCGGGCAAGGTGGGCGAAACCGTGCCAGCCGGAACCGTGCTGCTCGAGTTCGAAGCCTAAGCAAACTTTCGCATGTCGCTACCAGCAGGTAGCGTTGGGTCTATGAACTCATTCACGCTCGCCGACCTCACCTCGATTGTGGTCAACCTGTTTTTCATTGTTCTCGGCATCGTGCTGTTGGCATCATCTTTCAAGGTGGTCAACCAGGCAACGGTCGCGGTGGTCACCATGTTCGGAAAATATCGTCGCGTGCTTCGCCCCGGTCTAAACATGCTGATTCCGTTCATCGAGCGAATCAACCGAGTGGTGCCGATTCAAAACCGCACCGAGCAGCTTCAGTTCAAAACCATCACCAACGACCAGGCCGTTGTTTACTTCACCGCAACCGTTATCTTCTCGGTGAGCGACCACGAGCCTGAGACAGTCAAGACCGTGGCCTTCAAGTTCATCGACGAAAAATCATTCGACATCGCGCTGCTCAGCGCGGTCGAGGCATCGGTTCGCGAATTCGTTGCCACCCGTCTGCAGTCTGAGGTGCTTGGTCTTCGCGGCGAAATCGTGAACCACGCCAAGTCAACGCTCGACGAGCAACTTTCGGGCTGGGGCTACACCGTTATCGACCTTCAGATCACCGAGCTGTCTTTCGACAAAGAGGTCACCGACTCGATGGCTCGCATCGTTGCTGCTACCAACCAGAAGATCGCTGCCGAGGCCGAAGGTCAGGCGCTGCTCATCACTCGCACCAAAGCGGCCGAAGCCGAAGGCGCAGCCATTCGCATCGCAGCCGAGAACGAGGCCACCGCTGCACGACTACGCGGTGAAGGTTTGGCCATGTTCCGCAAGGCTCTTGCAGAGGGCTTTGGCGAATCGGCCGAACTGCTTGAAAAGCACGGGCTAGACCCAGCGTTGTTGGCTTTCTCGATGTGGACCGAAACCATTCGCGACGCAGCCAAAGAGGGCGCTGGCAACACTATCTTTATCGACGGAAACATTGCCACAGGTGACGACGCAATGCGCCGACTTCAGGCCATGACCGTTAGCGAAAAAGCCGGCGGAGCCAAGAAAAAGAGCTCAACCAACTAGTTGTGGTTTGCCGCTCGGCTAAACGTTTGGAATGTGAAGCGCTCTAGCTGCTTCGGTGATCGAACCGCTGAGCGATGGGTAAACCGCGAAGGTTCTTGCCACCTGGTCAACAGTGAGTCGGTTTTCAACCGCGAGCGCGATTGGGTAGATGAGCTCTGAGGCCTTGGGGCCAACGACCACACCACCAATAACGGTGCCCGAGGTCGACGCGAAAACCTTGATAAAACCGTCTTCGATATTCGACATTTTGGCGCGAGGATTCGCCTCGAGCATGATCTTGTGAATCGAACCCTGCACCTCGCCCGATTCGATGGCAGCCTGCGACCAGCCGACCGAAGCAATCTCGGGTGAGGTGAATACGTTTGCGGCCACGTTGCGAAGCTGGGTCGGTGCTGCGACATCACCCATGGTGTGAAACACAGCGGTGCGACCCTGCATGGCACTGACCGAGGCCAAAGGCAAGAAGTTGGTGCAGTCACCGACGGCATAAACATTGGCACGACTGGTTCGCGCAACGCGGTTGACCGCAATGTGGCCAGACTCGGTGAGCTCAACCCCCGCCTCTTCAAGACCAAGACCGGCAGTGTTCGGAATCGCTCCGACAGCGATTAGCACGTGTGATCCCTCGATCACGCGACCGTCTGCAAGAGTGACTTCGACTCCCTTGCCGGTGTTCACGGCAGACTCGGCACGAGCCTTGCTCAGCACCTGCATGCCATTCTTTTTAAACACGCGCTCGATGAGTGCGGCGGCATCAGCGTCTTCGCTCGGCAGCACGGTTTCGCGAGAAGAAACCAGGGTCACCTGGCATCCGAGCCCGCTGAAGGCCGAGGCGAATTCGGCACCGGTTACGCCAGAGCCAACCACAATCATGTGCTCAGGAAGCTCGGTTAGGTTATAGAGATCGAGCCAGGTGAGAATGCGTTCGCCATCTGGCGTTGCCCCTGGCAAAGTGCGTGGATGCGCGCCTACGGCCACGATGATGGTTTTGGCCTCGATGCGCTCTTCGTCACCGTCGTCTTGCGTGGCAATTACGTGGTGGTTGCCGTCTAGGCGGCCCGAGCCTTGAATGATGCGAACGCCCTGAGAGGTGAGGTTGGCGGCCAGCTCACGCGACTGCTCGCGGGCGATGTCGAGCAGGCGCTGGTTGATCGCGCCGAAGTCGATGTCGATCTCTGGGGTTACCGATTTTGCGCCGGATTTAAAACGAATTCCGAGTTCGGTAGCCTCACGAACGGCTGACGCGGCCTCGGCGGTGGCGATCAGCGCCTTAGACGGAACCACGTCGGTGAGCACCGCGCTTCCGCCAACTCCGTTGCGTTCGATCAGGGTGACCTGAGCGCCGAGCTGAACGCCGGCTAGCGCGGCTTCATAACCGCCGGGGCCACCGCCGATGATGACGATATGGTGCTTTTTCTTGTTCGAACTCACCCCTCTATTCTGGTGGGTCAATAGACTGAAAAACATGACTAACCCACTTGAAGACCCAACGGCGAACCCCTTCGAGATCGCTCGCCAAGCAGCAGCTGTAATCGCAGAGCGCACGGGAGTCGCAAAACACGACATTGCCCTGACCCTCGGCTCTGGCTGGGCCAAGGCAGCCGATCTAATCGGCGAGACCGTGGCTAGTGTCAATGCAGCCGAGATCCCGGGCTTCTCGGCCCCGGTGGTCGAAGGTCACGTTGCCACGATTCGCTCAATCGCCCTGCCAAACGGCAAGCACGCGCTGGTTCTCGGAGCAAGAACCCACTTCTACGAGGGTCACGGGGTTCGTCGCGTGGTGCACGGTGTTCGCACCGCGGCTGCTGCAGGAGCATCCTCGATGATTTTGACCAACGGAGCGGGCGGCCTCAAGACCAGTTGGAAGCCCGGCACCCCGGTTCTGATCAGCGACCACATCAACCTAACCGCGGCCAGTCCGCTCGAAGGTGCGACCTTCATCGACCTAACCGACCTCTATTCGAAGCGCCTGCGCGATGTTGCCAGAAGCGTGGATGCTGGGCTCGACGAGGGGGTCTACGTTCAGTTTCGCGGCCCGCACTATGAAACCCCGGCCGAAGTTCAGATGGTCAAGCACGTTGGCGGACACCTGGTTGGAATGTCGACCGCGCTCGAAGCGATTGCGGCCAGAGAGGCAGGCATGGAGGTGCTCGGTTTCTCGCTGATGACCAACCTCGCAGCCGGCATTCAAGACACACCGCTGAGCCACGCCGAGGTGCTCGAGGCCGGTCGTGAGGCCGAGGGTCGCATCAGCGCCCTGCTCGCCCAAATCATCACCAAGCTCTAAGCCGGCCGAACGTGAACGCTGAACTTTTGGCACAGGCCAAGGCCTGGCTCGCCCAAGACCCTGACCCCGAGACGCGCGCAGAACTGGCCGCGCTCATCGCCGCCGAAGATGAAGCCGAATTGCAGAGCCGCTTTGGCGCACGCCTGGCTTTCGGCACCGCGGGCCTTCGCGGCGAACTCGGAGCCGGCCCGAACCGCATGAACCGCGTGCTCGTTGCCCAGGCAGCTTTGGGTCTGGCGCAATACCTGCTCGAGCACGCCACCGATGAACAGCCCTCGGTTGTGATCGGCTTCGACGGCCGCAAGAACAGCGACATTTTTGCGCAAGACAGCGCTGAGATTATGGCTGGATGCGGCATCCGAGTTCTGCTTTTTGAAACGCACTCACCCACCCCGCTCGTGGCTTTCGCCGTAAAGCACCTTGGGCTCAGCGCCGGCGTGATGGTTACCGCATCGCACAACCCGCCGAACGACAACGGCTACAAGGTCTATCTCGGCGGCGCAAACGGCGGTTCGCAAATCGTTTCGCCAGCCGACAAGCAGATCGCGGCTCACATCGATCAGGTTGCCCGTGACCTCGAGTTCGGTGACATACCACGCGAAACCGACATTGAGTTTGTGGCCGATGATGTTCGGGCCGCCTATTCAAAGAGCGTCTTGGATGCTGCCGCAAACCTTGCCGCAACCCAACCTGGCGCAACCGCAGCAGCCTCGAACCTTCGCATCACCTACACCGCGATGCACGGCGTAGGTTGGCGCACCGTCGAACCGCTGTTTAGCGCAGCTGGATTCACGCTCGACGTGGTCGCCGAACAAATCGAGCCTGATGCGACATTCTCGACAGTCGCGTTTCCGAACCCTGAAGAACCGGGCGCGATGAACCTGGCTTTCGCCAAGGCTCGCGAGACCGGCGCTGACCTAATCATCGCCAACGACCCAGACGCCGACCGCTTGGCAATCGGGCTTCCCGATGCCGGCAACCCCGAAGGCTACCGGCGCCTAACCGGTGACGAAGTTGGGTTGATCTTGGGTCACGCCGCGGCCGCGGCCGCCGCACGCAACGGCCGAAAAGGCGCAATCGCCTGCTCGATCGTTTCGAGCTCGGCGCTTGCATCGGTCGCCGCCAAACACGGCCTCGAGTTCAAGCAAACCCTCACCGGATTCAAGTGGATTGCCAAGGTGCCGAACTTGATCTTCGGCTACGAAGAAGCCCTTGGTTACGCGATTGACCCTGCCCACACACCAGACAAAGACGGCATATCGGCAGCACTGGCCGTGGCGATGCTGGCACGAGAATTGGCCGCTCAAGGCACCCCACTTGGTGAGCATCTGGCCGCACTGCGCGCCGAATTTGGTTATTTTGCCAATGGCCAGGTTTCGCTCCGATTCACCGACCTGAGCGAAATCGCTCGCCTGATGAACGCCTTGCGAAACAACCCACCAGCCGAAATCGAAGGAGTAATCGCCAAGCTCACCGACCTGAGCCAAGGCTCGGCAGAGCTGCCACCGACTGACGGGCTCAGATTCGACCTTGCAGACTCGTGCCGAGTGATTGTTCGCCCGAGCGGCACAGAGCCAAAGCTCAAGTGCTACCTTCAGGCGGTTGGCGAAACTAAGTCGCAAGCCGATGAGCTACTGGCAAGCCTCGACGCAGCCATGCGCGCGATTCTCGCCGGCATCTAACCCTTTGGGTTTGCCACGTAGCGCTTGACGCTCTCGGGCACCGGCAACGAGGCAGCCTCTTCGCCGTCTGGCTCTGGCTCGCCGGCCACCAACTTGAGCCGAACAACTCCAGCCCAAACGCCGGTGTTCAGATCGGCATCGTCATCTTCAACGCCGTGAGCGCGAATTTTCAGCGATGCTTCTTCGAGTGAAATCGACAGCAAAGTGGTGGCTGCCAACTCTTTCTTCGTCGAGGCACGAACCTCGGCCGAGCGGCCCGGCAAAAAGCCGTCAGAGATGACGTCGAGCAGTCGAGCTTTTTCGTCGCCGGTTACTTCGGTCGCGCATCCGAGCACCACAACCGAGCGGTAATTCATGCTCGAGTTGAAGGTGCTTCGCGCAACCACCATTCCGGTCAACTCGGTCACTGTGACACACACCGGCGCACCGTCGGATAGGGCGCGCATGAAGCGAGCACCACTCGAACCGTGAATCAGAATGCGGTCGCCGTCGCGGGCATAGCCGTATGGCAGCACAAAAGGTTGCCCATCAAAAATCAAACCGAGATGACACAGGATGTTCGAATCGAGCACCTCGTACATGGCAGCCCTGTCGACCACCGCACGATCGCGCATGCGCCCTGGAGTTGTTCGTTCGGTATTGCCCAGCGGTTTTTCACTCATCGTGAAGCCAATGCTAGAGCAGTGCGGCGCTCAGTTTGCGGTTGAGTTCGGCTAAGTCGAAAAAGTGGTCGATCGCAATGATTTCGGCAGGCAAACCCTGAAGTGACGCCACCAACTCTGGAGTGGTGAGTACGATGTTCGCCTCAAACCCAAGTTCACGAGCGGTGCTCATGTCGGCAGCGGTAACCGTGGCTTCAATACCAAGTTGGGCCAAGACCTTTTCGGCGTTCATCTTTAGAAGCACACTGGTGCCGATGCCCATGCCACATACCGCTACGATTTTCATTTCTCTATACTCACAGACCACCAGACAGAAAATCGTGGATTCGCCCAGCATCTGGGGCATTTAACAAGAAGTTAACGTGATTCTCGTCGCTGAGCATCTCGGCAAGCGCTGCCAGCACGTCAATGTGACCGTCGTGGTCGGTGGCGCACAGGCCAAAAACCAATCGAACCGGGTCGTTGTGCGCGCTACCGAACTCGAGAGGCGAGGCCAAAACGGCTAGTGAAAGGCCGGCAGTCAGCACCGATTCACTCGGCCTGCCGTGAGCGATTGCGATGCCTGGTGCAATCACGAAGTAAGGCCCGAGTTCATCTAAAACCGCCAACATTTCGGTGGTGTAGCCGCCACTGGTTCGACCACTGGCCTCGAGCAGTTGCCCCACGCGCACGATTGCGTCTTCGCGAGTGCTCGCGACCACACCAACTTCGATCGAGTTTGGTGCGAAGGCAGAACCGAGTGCGGCTGGCGACAACTACTCTCCTCGCGCCTTGGCGAATGCCTCTTCGATGCGCTCGACCATCGTTTCGCGAGCGATGATGTCGGCAAACGATGCTCGGGCTGCGTTGATCTGAAACGCTTCGAGATCGTCGAGGTTGTAGCCAAAGGTTTCGGTGAGCAATTCGAGCTCGCGCGTGAGGCTGGTTTCGCTCATCAGTCGGTTGTCGGTGTTCACCGTCACGTTGAAGCCCAGGTCATAAAGCAAACCGAACGGATGCTGCGCCATGGTCTCGCCCCATGCCTCGATGGCACCGGTCTGAAGGTTTGACGACGGCGAAAGTTCAAGCGGAATCTGACGCTCGTGCACCCACGAAGCCACCGGACCGAGCTCGACGGAAATTAGTTGCCCGTTCTCTTCGGTGGCGATGATGTCTTCGGCGATTCGCACGCCGTGACCCAGACGCAGCGCGCGGCCGTTGATCAGGGCATCCTTGATGCTTTCAATTCCGTCGGCCTCACCCGCGTGCACCGTGACTGGGAACATCTGCTCGGCGAGATAGTCGAAGGCGACCTTGTGGCGAACCGGCAAGAAGCCCTTTTCGGCACCGGCGATGTCGAAACCCACCACACCGTTGTTGCGGTGACGCACGGCAAGTTCGGCAATTTCGAGTCCGCGGTCAGCGTGACGCATGGCGGTAACGAGCTGACCAATCATGATTTCTCCGCCATCTAGAGCAACCAGGTCGATGCCCTCTTCGATGCCCTGCTGAACGGCCTCAACGGTTTCATCGAGCGACAGCCCACCGCGCAGGTGCTGCTCTGGCGCCCAGCGAAGTTCGCCATAGATAACGCCGTCGGCATGCAGGTCGAGCACGAATTCACGGGCAACGCGAGCCAAACCCTCGCGGGTCTGCATCACGGCGATGGTGTGGTCAAAGGTTTCGAGGTAGCGCACGAGCGAGCCAGAGTCTGCAGCGTCTCTGAACCACTTGCCGAGTTCGGCAGCGTCGGTGGTCGGAAGCGTGTGACCAACCTCGGCCGAAAGTTCGATGATTGTCTGCGGGCGAAGACCGCCGTCTAAGTGGTCGTGCAGCGAGATTTTAGGCAGGCTACGAAAGTCGTTGGTCATGGATGCTCTTTCTGATGTTTCGCGATACTAGGCGGTTACGCGGTCTAGCACGATGGTTTTTTGTGATTCGCTGGCTGCCGCATCGATCGTGATGCCACCTTCGAGCGAGGCGAGGGCACGGTCGAAACGAGCCGGCTCGTCGGTGAACAGAGTCATGAGCGGCTGGCCCGCGGTAACCCGTTGACCTTGTTGCGCATGCAGGGTGATTCCCGCACCGAGCTGCACGGCATCTTCTTTGCGTTCACGTCCTGCACCTAGACGCCAAGAGGCAACGCCAACGGCGAGCGCGTCGAGTTGTGTGAGAACACCGCTAGAGGAGGCCGTGACCATGTGTGATTCGCGAGCAACCGGCATAGGTGCATCCACGTTGCCGCCCTGGGCAGCAACCATCTGACGCCACTTGTCCATGGCTCGACCGTCGGAGAGTGCAGCCGCGACATCCACGTCGCCAACACCGGCCAAGCGAAGCATTTCGCGAGCGAGTTCGATGGTGATGTCGATCACGTCTTGCGGGCCGCCACCGGCGAGAACCTCGACGGCCTCTTGCACCTCGAGCGCGTTGCCGATCTGAAGGCCAAGCGGGGTAGACATGTCGGTGAGCATCGCCGAAGTTTTCACTCCGGCGTCGTTGCCGAGCTGAACCAACACGGTGGCAAGCTCGCGAGCGCTGTCGATGTTCTTCATGAACGCACCCGAACCAACCTTGACGTCGAGAACCAGTGAGCCGGTGCCCTCGGCGATCTTCTTGCTCATGATCGAAGATGCGATCAGCGGAATCGCTTCGACGGTTCCGGTAACGTCGCGCAGTGCGTAGAGCTTTTTGTCGGCTGGCGCGAGCCCCGAACCGGCGGCACAGATAACGGCACC
>JACCDM010689510.1_pt1 | contig 55864 bp, 56 predicted proteins | sample 7445851 | NCBI WGS metagenome assembly JACCDM01 (sample SAMN15323438, study PRJNA562643) | freshwater metagenome | isolation source: river surface water | place: USA:Blue River Watershed | collected 2017-08-16
ACACAAGCACAAAGTGCGACACAAGCAATACATTTTTATACTATTTAACAAATTAGTATAAAATATTGACGCTAATAAATGTATCTATTTAGCAAATGAATATCCTAATTAAATACGATAATTTTAATAAATCCAATATCCAATTTCTTGAGACAAAACAAAATATGTTGTTCGACGGATTATTCACAAAAATTAATTATTGTGACGACTTTATGGTTATGAATGGTTTGTATTTGGATTTGCCAGTATCCAACAAAGTCCGCCCTGAAATATCGGACAGTGTATTTAGACAATTTCAAAGCATGGAACAAGACTTGCTTCAAGAATATATGAATCATCGCGGTCTTACAACTAATGTAGCTACACAAAAACTTGTGGATTCAATTCGTTTAAAATATGATATTTGCGAGTCTTGTTCTGGAGAAAGCCTGGTTGTTTTGAAAATCTCAGGTATATGGGAGAATGTAAACGGCGAAATTGGACTTTCATTTAAATTGGTGCGGGCATAAAGTTCACCCGTAAAAATATATTATGATTTTACAAACGATTGGTCTAATTTCTATATCCGAAATATTTGGGGATTTCGCACTGAAAAAATATGCCAATGATGGAGGACTTGGTTATCTGGGTTATGGTATTCTTGGGTATGTCGGTGTGATTTTTTTCTTAATACAGTCGTTGCGCGGTGGGTCAGTGATGATGGTGAACGCCGCATGGGATGGAATGTCGGCATTAATTGAGTCGATTGCGGCGTATATTATTTTGGGGGAGCGACTTGATGATCCAAACCAATACATTGGTATTGGGCTTATTGTGTGCGGACTGTTTTTCTTGAAAATACCGGTACACTAAAGGGTTCTTGTCTTTTTATTACTCCTACGATTTAGTCTGCGTCGTGTTTTTCTTAGCGAGCTACCTTTGAGAAATCCACCTTTGAGCAATCCACCTTTGAGAAATCCACCTTTGAGCAATCCACCTTTGAACTTTTTCGCATTATCTTTGTTCTCTTCAAAAAAGGCTTGGTCAATCATCTGAATTATGAGTTCTTTTATTTTTTCATAATCCATTAAATCATATCTGGCCTTTTCTTTTTTGTCAGGTGTCAACTCTTTGTTTTGTTCTTCATCATATTTGGCGTTTTCAATCAATGATTTTATTTTGCTTTTTGTTGTAGTTAATATTTTGGTATATTCCGACTTTAGACTTACATCTTTGTTGTACTTTGTAATTATGTTTGCCAATTCCTTTACTTCTGGAATATCTTTGTTTATTTTTTCCATTATTTTTTTTCGTATATCTGCTGATATGCCTGGCACTTTATCTAGTTCGATTTCTAATAAATCATCTTTTGAGCTTGGACCAGGGTTTTGTGGGACTGCTTGAGGCACATTTGCCTCTTTTGCCTCTTTTGCCTCTTTTGCCGCCTTTTCAGCCTTTGCCGCCTTTTCTTCTTTGGCTTCTTGTGCCTCTTTTTGTTTAATCTCTTTCTCCGTTTTTTTAATAAGCTCTGTTAAATCAATGTATTCGCGCATTTCAATAACGTCTTCACTTTCCTTTTCTTGTTTAATTATTTTTTGTAACATCCGACCCAGTCGATTATTTTCAAATAAACAACTTACCGCACTCTTGTTATTGTCATCTACTAATCCACCCGCAAACTCCATTGCCAAATAGATTTCATAATGAGGTGCCTTCTTTTTATCGGCACTCAAATTGATTCGGTCAAATCCAATATAAGTATCTCCCTGTTTCGCAACATCATAATATCCATTTTCACCATAAACATCATATAATCCTGGTATATCATACCCAATTATATCAAATAACGCATTTACATTTTTATTTGTAGATTGTCGGTTTGGCAGATTCAATGATTCAAAAGATTGAACATACGGCTTGTGAAAATCGTATTTTTGAAGCGTGACCTGGTCAATCCCCATATCTCGTACAAATTGATTATATCCTTCTTTGCTTAACACGCAACATAAAAGCAATATTAGGTCTAACTTTTGTTTTAATTTTGAATGTTTTTGGAGATGTGTTTTTAACTGGATAGGTTTGTTATCTTTGTCGTTTTCATTAGTGTTATCTTCAAGAAACGAATAGTAAAAATAATAAAAAAATAAAAAAATATCATATAATATTTCATGTTGATTTGTTGAGGATCTTAATGCTTTTAATAGATTTTTACAAATATCTATAAAGTTATCTTTATATATTCCTTCTGGTGTGTATTTTGTATTGTATACGTTATTATATTTAGTTAAAAATATATTTGCCCCTTTAAATCGATTGTCTAATGGACCTGAATTACTATCATAGTGATTAACATATACTTGCGAGATTAAAGTATTTTTAAACTCATCCATTTTAATTACCTGCTCCAACAACTTTATAAGCGGCTCTTTCACTTTCACAAAATATTGTTTAATATTTTTATTCACCTTTTGATACACCGGATGAAACTTGATTGTATCTAACCATCGACACCCAATGACGGTGGTACTCTTACTATCTATTTTCATATGTGTGAAATTGGCATATTTGTCCGAATTGAACCAGCCATTGATTAATCTACTCACAGTTACTATATCGTGTTGTCCATTACTAAATGAAAACGGCGGATTATCTACCGGAAACGTGACGGGAAAACAGTATTTTAAAACAAGAAGCATATTGTCTTTCATAAAACATTCATTTTTATGCTTAAGTTTACAAGTCGAATCTATTTCACTATTGAGCCATTTGATGTCATTTGAAATCTTGCGCACATTCGCTGGAATGTTATTTGGTTTTTTTATAGATGATTCTTTTGCGTAATTCAGTAATAAATTGCGGTCAAAAAACAGCTGGACGCATTCAAAATGCGTTTTTGTCATCAATATTTCTTCACTGTATCGAATATTGGTACAAATCCACATTTTGTCACCTTTTACAGGTTTGTCGAAAATAAACATACCCGCCGTCAATTCGACTGGTTTGTCGCGGTCAATATTGTTATATAGCATAATACTTATTGTATCCAAATCATAATCATCGATAGTTGTCATCCTATTTATATTATAGTAATATTTTGTTGTACAGAATATTACTCATGTGGGGGACAGCAGTCCTTAATTACTCACATGAAAGGGCTGGGTTGATTTGTTTGACACCGAGATTGATTTATTTGAGTCTTTTTCCTTTTGTTCGACATATTTGTCAACCGTTGTCTTTGCCTTCACATAGTCTTCGTGTGTTATATCCGCGTCGATATTCTCATAAAACTCTTTGAAATCTTGGGGCAATATACAGAATTGACTTTCATCATTTAACAAAAAGTCAAACAAGATAATGAAAATGATGGTGAGGGTAAGCGCGATATAAATATCACGGGTCCCCATCCATGCAATAGCAAATACCAGGATTTGTTTGCTAAATGTATATTTCAAATACATTTCAGCGGTTTTTCCCAGCTTTAGAGTTGCGAACTTGGATGCGATGTTGAGTGTGATTATCATGAGACCAGCAAATATTTTGCTGTCGTTTATATTCATCAGCCTCTCGTGAATCAGTCCTGTCCAACCTTCCGGTGTCGATTTCTTTGTTTTGGACATATATGGTATCGTTATATTATTTGTTTGGTATGGGTGACTTAACCGGTTGTGGTTCTTTCCAATCACACCGTTTCGGGTAAAATATGTCTTTTACCTGGTCGAACAAATTGTTGGATGAACGCGGGCACATTTCGGTCTCTGTATTGATTTTTGCCTCGATGATGCTGTAATCGCAGGTTGCGTCGCACGGATTACAGCGCGACTTGGTGTTGAATTGGATTTCGGGGTAAATGTGGTCGGCCATTTCGGACTTTACGGGGAAGTCTTTGTACATGAGGACACCATCACGGCATTTCTCTTGGATAAATGTGTCGCGGGCGCTCGTGAATGCGTCGATGGTATTGGGTTTTACACCACCCTCTTTAGGCTTCGCATCACCTACAGGCTTCGCATCACCTACAGGCTTCGCATCACCTACAGGCTTCGTATCACCTACAGGCTTAGTCTCAGTCTTGGGTCCAAAGCCCTCCCTCTCATTCATCTGATAAAAAGCGATGATAATAACACAACACAAGGTTCCATAAACATAGTCAATCGAGGTATAATAGAGGATAAACATTACTGCAATCACTTTCCCTAAAATGGTTTGACTCGTCTCTATAAACCATGGCTTATAGGACGCATAGACTAATACCAACATTATAGGTATAAATTGCATTACAACCGAGTCATCTTCAAAATATTTTTCAAGACCTGAAAATATCATTTTTAGATCCGACAATTTCGGTTTGTTCATTATATATATAACTATTGAAAATATAGATAGTTATGTCATTACTAAATACCGCATCACCATGGAAAGGATGTAGTACTCAAAAACGGACCCCTTCTATTGGCAAACGCCGCACACAGCGGCTTCCACAACCACAGGAAGATTCGGATACGTCAGAACTGGCCGATTTAGAAGAACAAGATGATATTTCTGACCAATTGAAAAAGACCATGAGCGCCAATGATGAGCGCAGCACCGCTGTGAATGATATGCTCAACCGTATTACGGCAGACCCTATTGATTCCGGCAGCGGTCTTGCCGACTTCAAACCTGTGGCTGTACCCAAGTCGCGGTCGTTCATGGATAATTTAGCGGATTTGATGCCGACGTCCAAAGAGGGATTCGAGTCGGATTCGTTGCGCCGCGCAGCAGGGGCAGCTGTTGCCGTCCCCAATGATTTGAGCTTGGATTCGTTGAGTAATTATACCAAAAGCTACGAGGCGGGAGGTATTTTAGGAAAACCATATTATGCGCCCAAAGGAGGCGATTCGGAGCCGAATAGCGCAATTATGCAGAAACTCAATCGAATCACCAACATCTTGGAGGACATTCAGATGGAGAAAACGAGCAATATCACGGAGGAACTCATTTTGTATTCATTTTTGGGTGTTTTTGTGATATTTGTGGTGGATTCATTTGCGCGAGCGGGGAAATACCATAGGTAGGGTATTAAGCCAATATGGTTTTCGGAGGGTCCACCTTATGTCGACTTCGTCTTCGCGGTCCACCTTATGTCGACTTCGTCTTATGACCCGGAGGGTCCACCTTTGCGAATTATTGCCAATTTATACGACTTCATCTATTTTATGGATGACGTCGTGGTTTAGAAATATTGAACCCAGTTATATTTCAAAAAATGTTGTGTATGATGATGCACCGCCTAAACAGGATGGTCGCATGTTCACACAATTTAACACCATCATGGTGTGAAATCAGCAGCACCTACTTATTCATAATTGCCCCCTCCCAAAGGGAGGGGGCATTTTGAATATTTACAGTGCAACAACTGTCTCCTCTATTGCGAAGGCGCGCCAAAACCGATGTGCCGCGGATTATTCCATTTAGCTGCCGTTTTCATGTTTCCTCTCTTATTCTGGCGTTTTTACCAATTGACAAGAGAGGCTGAACCCGGTATATTTTATTTAGCAATGTTTTGTGTTTTGGTGGGGTTTCTTACCGTCCTCGTTTCTGCCCTCTACCACATTGTAGAATGGACTGCTCCGCAAGAAATCGCCATTAATCGTTTGGATCATCTGATGCTGATTTTATTCACAATGAGCATTTTTTACCCCGTTTTGTTACTTGTATTGCCTCGATGGATTGGGTGGCCGTTCACGGCGATTATCACGGGTTTGACAGCGTGGAATTGGTACGGGACCATGTATGGCCATCCTTCGCTGTTTCGAATGATGTCGGTGCCATTTTCGCAGGTGCCGACGTTTTACCACTATTACCAGCTTTTGAGCCCATATGAATGGTACGCATTTTGGACATCGGGTATTGCGCAAATAATGGGCGTAATCGGATTTGTCAAAGAGTTCTCGCCGTTTCACAAAGATGTGATTGGGTTCCACGAAGTCTATCATGTGTCGACGATTGTTTCTATTGTGGCGGCCTATGCGATGAATTACAGTATTTTTGAGTTGGCTGTGCGCAAATAATTTGTTATTATGCGAAACCCTATTAATAACAACCCTACTAATACAATATTATTAGTATGGTCGAGCAGTGTGCTATTTATTGCCTCAATTACGCCAATGAACAGAGGCGACAAGCAATGACGGAAAAATGGCAGCGCGTGGGTGTGAATGCGACCATGTTCGCGGGTGTGCCAACTACGGACCCACGCATCGCAGGTCGAGGTCTGTGTGCCCATACCGAGAAATGCTGGTCATGTATGATGGGCCACCTGGACATGATTCGTACATATTTAGAAGAAACAGGTCCCGAAGTGGTGTGCGCCGTTTTCTGCGAAGACGATATTATGATTGATGCCGACTTTCGAGCCCGACTCGAGCATGTAACCACGGATTTTTTATTGACCGGTCTCGATACGCTGTTGCTGGGTTATTTGATACAGTATCCTATGACGGGCACCACCATCGGTCAAAGCTGCTATGTAGATGTAGAGACCGGTCATGCTACCCAGTACCGATATTATGGATATGGGGATATATGGGGCACGCAAATGTATATGCTGTCGCGCAAACAGGCGGCACGGATACTGGAAAAGTATGGCGGCGATTATGCCGACCGGTTCCTCGCGAATCCCGCCGAGCATACACAATTTAGCGCGGATTGGTCGATTACCAAAGAGGGGCGGCGCGCACTCATATATCCTATGCTGGCAATTGAGGATGGACTGAGTACTTATGACGACCATAGCCAGCGAGAGTTTCATCGATTATCGCATGAAGTACACAAGGACGCATCGACCTATATATAAGTGGTGCGTGTATACAAATAATCGTTTATCGCCGGTATATATAATGAGTGCATTAAAAGAAACCCCATTCAAAGACGGCGATGATAGTTTAGAAATAAAAATATTGCCCGATACCGTGAACAGCTGTAAGGACGGTGACTCTTGTGGAACAAAAAAAGAACCTCTCGCCATCGTTGTCCCCTTTTGGAGCAATAATCCCAATGTTTTGTTGAACTCCGATTATTTGTTCGAGCTGTTTCCCACGGAGGATATGTCATTTGAGCAGAAGTTGAACGCCGTGAGTAGGACCGTGGTCCTTTTAACACTCGTCACATTTTTGTATACCAAGAGCACGCATATTTTGCTGGTGGGCGCAGTGTCATTGTTCTTTGTATTCTTGTTGTTTAAACACAAGAGCGCCGAGAAAGACGAGATTCAGCAGCAGAAGAAGGAGGGATTCAACGGGGATGCGACCACTCCTGCCCAGGCGCTTTATAAGGTGGATAAGCCTGCAGAAGTGTTTCAGAAACCCGACGCCGGCAATCCCTTTGGCAATGTGTTGCCGACGGACTACATATACAATCCCAAGCGCAAACCGGCGCCGCCAAGTGGCAATTCCAATGTTGCGGCGGATATCGTGGAACAGGCGAAACAGTTTGTCCGCAATGCCAACCCCGACCAGCCCGATATTACTGAGAAGCTGTTCAAGGATTTAGGCGATGAATACGTTTTCGAACAGTCGCTGCGGCCTTTTAATTCAACCGCGAGTACCACGATACCGAATGATCAGCAGTCATTTTCGGAGTTTTGTTATGGCGGGATGGTGTCATGTAAAGAGGGCAACGCATTTGCTTGCGCCAAGGGTGTGGCCAGATACAACAACTATTAGATACCAATATTGATTTGGTGTGATTTTTTGTTGCCGGTATATATAGCACATTATGGCATCTTTACACTCTTATTCTTTTCACAGCAATGAGCGGATTCGCAATGACGGCACCGATAAATCCCAGCAAACTGTGATGAACTCGAAGTTTAACAATTATATGATGAGCAACTATTTTAGCGAATCCCGAAGTGATGACCACGTGAGTTTTGCCACGGCGCAACCTGGGTTCATGTTTAGTTCTGGTGGTATTTCTGGTGTGACTGCCTCTACAGTTGATGTAGACAGCAAGTTCAGCATTTTGAAGGAGAATGCGCGCTCATTGGAGAAGCTCTCGTTACAGACTCGTCCGTTTGTGTCCGTGCCTTATTTAGGCAGAGGTTCTTGCGACCCAGCTTTGGAATCCCAGTTGATGCAGGGTGATTTGGTCAGTAACAAAAAGAGTGTTTCGACCGTTACTGAGCAGTCATTCATGAACAACCAGATGTATCCATTGTTGGATAGCATTAAGGATACCATCACGAATCCGAAGTATTTAGTCCAAGAGGCGGCGTTGGATGGGTGGACAAGGGGAGGGTCGGCAACACGGTCCGCCACGAAGGCTACCCATTTACCCAGTGGTAGTGGATACTAAGCGTTTTTTCGGGGGTAAATGTATAAGAAAATATGGCCGACGTACAAGCAAACCAAGTAGGCGAACAAGCACAAGCAAACCAAGTAGGCGAACCAGCACAAGCAAACCAAGCACAAGCAAACCAAGTAGGCGAACAAGCACAAGGCGCACCGCTAATTCCTGGAGTTAATTTTGAAGCTATACCCGCAGGAAAATGGCCAGGCGACGATAATGCGGAGTATGTAAGAATACTAGCATTACGACAGCAACTTGACGCAATTCGAGCGTTATGGGCAGGTATTATTGATGCCCAAGATGCGGCCGCTGTTACAGCAGCATATAACGCATTAAAAGCTGATACACATAAAATAGTGAACCTTAATGGTATTGTTGCTGCCAATGTTGTTTTTCCTGGCGGTTCTCGCAAGAAGCGTCACAGTAAGAATAAGAAGAACGCCAGCAAGCATAATAAGAAGCACAACAAACATAACCAGTAAATTGCTCTGGTCCAATATTATCTTACAACATCACATAAATATAACGCACTTGTTATATTTATTTAGCAATGACAACAGAACCTTACGACTTTTCGATTACAAACGTCGTGTATGATGACGACACCAGTTATCGCCAAATGCTCAGGACCCTTTTTAAAATGGAATCGAAGAAAACTATATCCAACGAACCCATCGATACTTTGACCCAAGACGAACAAGACATCGATGATGCTGCTCTCACCGTCGCACTCGACTGGATTTATTTCAAAACACGGGACCACCCCTTGTTCCAACACCTTTATTTGAAGGCCGCTGGGTTCATGTTGTCGGAGGACGCCCAAACAGGTCTATGTATCCTCCTCGCCTACGATAATCTCCCCCTTTTTCATGCTATGTTTTGCGCATACATGGCGGACCAAGACCGCTTTAGCGACACACACCGCGCATATCGAGCATTACATGATAAACTTTTCTCGTGATTGTGTATATTTTCGCACGATGGCATCTAATAAGAATTCAGAAAAACAGCATAAAATAACTCATATTACCGAATCCAATACTCGCAAAAAGACTAGTCGCGGAGACTATGAACTTGAACAAGATATTAACTCGCGATTATATGACTATTATAGCAACCCCCAAAATTACTTTGGCCGAGCCACCAAGACAATGTTGCCCGGAAATGGCATGGTGGGTGCCTCAATGTCGTGTTTTGATTTAGCAAATAACGCATGTGATATTGAATCGTTGCTTAGAGGCCATGGAACCGGCAACATGGTGTTTCGTGAAACCCCAATTGAGCCGGATTTGAAAAAGCTACCGTCGCTGAATATATTTGATTCGCAGGCAACCTATATGCCCGACCCGCTGGTAGTACATCGAGGTCAGCGTCCGATGTTTAAATAAAATGGAGATTATCGAGTTGTAATGGAGTCATAATGGTATACATATATACTATACCATTATGAATAATATTGGAGTTGCAGCCGGTATAGGATTTGCACAAATAATTCAAGGCCAACAACGATATATTGACCGGATTAAAGCCGTAATACAAGCAAATAATTATACTTTTGATTTAACCACAACTATAAATAATTTACAAGAACATGGTACGATTAATGGACGAATTATTGACCACAAAGATGACGCAGATGCCGTGTTTTTCATTACGGCAGTTATGTATAAACCGGATACGGGGTGGTGGATTCTTAATCAGCAACAGACGGATGATTATAATACTCGGCCGCGATTTTGGTTTGACATATCTCCTAATATTTTTAGACATCCAGAGAGAGTTGATTATGGACTCTCTGAACAATATATTGATGAGTTGTCAAATACATTTGTAGAACCAGACAAAAAAGAAGCGATTCGCTCAATGTGTCAAAATATTGGTTCGAAAAGTATGGAACAGTTTGCGGTTGATAATACAATTGAGAATGGTACACCTTGGCATAACAATTTTGAACCTATTATGGTGATTCCGGAAAATGATGATTTACCAATTGGAGCGCAATATGGTATTCCGTATTTTTTAGTTGGAAAATGTGTCATTGGAGCCAATATTACATTTTATCACAATATTGCGTCGAGATGGTTTTTTATGACGAAGGCTGCGCGCGATGAAGAATTAACACGGGATAAACAATCGGCCATCCTTGCGTCAATCCTATCGGTGGTTGAAAAAGAACAAGAAGAATATGGCCGCTTTATAAGAGAAGCAGCAGTTGAAAGAGAACGCTTAGCCAGAGAGGCAGCAGAAAGAGAACGCTTAGCAAGAGAGGCAGCAGAAAGAGAACGCTTAGCCAGAGAGGCAGCAGAAAGAGAGGCAGCAGCAATGATTGCCGTATCTGGAGTTAGACAACAAGAAGAAAACGCACCAATCGATGCGGTGGTCATACAAGAAGTAGATGAGCAACCTGAAAACAATATTACAGCGGCAGTTATTGCTGCTTCTGTTGAAAGAGAACGCATTGCTGCCGAAGAACGCATTACATTAGAACGTGCCGCCACAGAAGCAGCAGTCAGTATTGCATTGGAACGTACCGCAGGTGAAGAACGTATTGCTGCTGCTGAAAGAGACCGTATTGCTGCTGCTGAAAGAGACCGTATTGCTGCTGCTGAAAGAGACCGTATTGCTGCTGCTGAAAGTGCTGCGGCTGCTGAAAGAGACCGTATTGCTGCTGCTGAAAGAGCTGCGGCTGCTGAAAGAGACCGTATTGCTGCCGAAGAAAGAGACCGTATTGCTGCCGAAGAAAGAGACCGTATTGCTGCTGCTGAAAGAGACCGTATTGCTGCTGCTGAAAGAGACCGTATTGCTGCTGAAGAAAGAGACCGTATTGCTGCTGAAAGAGACCGTATTGCCGCCGCTGCTGAAAGAGACCGTATTGCTGCCGAAAGAGAACGCACAGAGCAAGACCGGCAAATTACTTCAATTCTTGCAGCTGTATTGGCAGAAGAGGCGCGTTATACCAACGTACGCGAAGAAGAAGCCCGACGTGCTGAAATACAACGTCAAAACGAGCATAAACAACAATTGATTCAAGAGTTTTTGAATACTTATATAATCAATTTTAAAATAGGTCAATATAACACGATTCAAGAAACAATTAAAAAAAGTAATGCCGAGATATACATATTAACAGAACAAAAAAAACAGTTAGAAAATAAAATACAAAATGTTGAGAGTGTTAGTGATGAACGATTACGAAAAGCACGTCAAATCGTAGACGAAATTGATAAAGCAACAAAAGAAATTAATAAAATTAATGGATATCAATCTCGTGTGCCACTACAGGACCCAAAACTTATAGAACGACGAAATGAATTATATAGAACAATTCGGGACTATAACAAAAATTATGCGGACGATATATTAATTGTTAAAAACGCAAATAATAATAAAGAATTAATAAAAAATAATAATCAGATACAAATCAAGATTCGACCAATCAATGATAATATACAAGCACAAAATACGATTATTGCTGCTCAACAAGAACTATTGAATGAAGCAAACAAACAAATAAAACAACAAATTGTAAATTATTTGAATGAACATCGAACCCCCAATATAATTTGGTCTATAATACAACGTGTTATTAAAACAGACCAAATCGAGATTCCGGCAGGCCAAGATGAAAACTTTTTGAAAACATTCCTTCAGCAAGCATATAATGTTGATAATTTACAAAGGTATTCAAAAGAACAAATTGCCCAGGGATTGTATAACCTGGTAAAACCACCCGAACAACCAAGAGTTGATGCGGCAAAAAGTGTTACAAACAAGGCACGTGTAAACCCACGTCTAGTTCAAAATCCAGGTCGTAAATAATATATTATCCAGCAATCATTAATCCCGGATTACCATCGTGTTCCGAGAACCAGAACGCCATTTTCCCGTCGTCCATTATTGTAAATCCAATACAATACTGGATTCCCACTTTTGTGAAATGAAACACATCCGACCATTCTACCGGCAGGAAATCCGCGGCGCGCAACTTCACCAGCGCATGGTAGTAGGTCAACGTTTTTGCCCCGTGGATATGTTCGCAATAATGGACCACACACAAATAACATCCGTGTTTTTCGCTCCAAACCGGCGGCGTGGATCCGCGCACTTTCTGGAATAGCGCATGTTCATTCGGTATCGAGACCTGGATTTTCAATTGTCCATGGTCATCCAATTCGCCGATTTCGAATGGCGCCCACCTGTATATGAACCGTTGATTTGTCGTGCTCGGTATCGGTATCCAGTTTTTCTCGCACCATGTATCCGTGGGCGGCTCGAGTATTTTTCCCGATTCAAACATCGCCATCGATGCCGAGTAATCCCCCATGATAATGCGGATTTTATTGGATACCGAATGCGACCGATTGGTGGCGACGTATTTGAGCTGGTTTTGAGAACCATAGAATAGCCGCACGTCTTCGAGTCCCATGATTGAGCGGTCATATATGGGGAGGCCGAGCATCCCATCCCACACAAACTCGGGCTCGCCTGTCAATGCCTGAAAGTCCGGCGTCAAATAGGCGCGCAGATTCAGTGTTTCTAGATGACCCTGAGGATGGCTGATGATATACCGACCGCATTCATCCAGACGATAATTCACATAGCGGACATTGATGACGTGGTCATCTTCACGCGTCTTGATATACGCCGTCGAAGAAGGGTAGAACCCGGGTTTTTCCGGCAGCGCATATCGCGTCACTGGATTCGACAAGCAGCGCGAAAACAAATGAGAGGGGACGCGGACAATGGAATCGTCGTGGTCGGCCTTGTACCACACGATGCGCCATGCCGTGTTGTTTTCGAGCCAGGTCCAGAAATTGACTTCCCATGTGATGGTGCGGTATTTGAGCATGAATGGTCCAAAATGTTCGAGATAGAGGTCGAATAGTTCGGTGAATGAGACGCCGTCACCCACCATGAAACCGCCGCAGAACCGCCAATTGATGGCGTCGACCACGTTGTCGATGCCTTGGCCCTTTTCCCAGCACCCGGGGTTGGCGATGAATCGGTCTTTCCACGGGAATGATGCCATAGACTTCATATATTGGCTCGTGGCGGCCTTGTTTTTGAATATGTGGGCTAGGTTGAAGTCGACCCACGCGAAATGGGAGGTGTTGAATGGGTTCTCGTTGACCGCGTTCACTACGAACTCGATTTTCATATTCATCAGGCAAAGAAAAAGGAACGAGTCTTTGATTTCGTTGCGGATTGTGGGGAGACGTCCCTGGTATTTTGCGCAAACTGAGTAGGTCCAGGAGGTGGTGTAGTCGACGTCGCGCAGCAACACGTTGGGAAAAGTGGGCCACGTGGTGGCATATGCTTCGCGGATTTCGGCGTCGACATAGAGGATGATGGGCACGCCCGTTTTGGCGATGTGGATGAAGTTGTCCATGCGCCATTGGTGGGTTTTGTGGGGTTCTTTACAGTTGATATTGACGAAACAAGAGACGTAGGTGAGGGTTGCGACCGGGGGCGCGAATAGGTCTAAGTTCTGAAGCAGTGTGGTGTGCTGAGGCATTTCCATTATTGGGATAACGTATTTTATTTCTAAATGTATTTTGCGCGTAAAATATTACCAAGTACTGGGTAACTGATGATAAAGATTCCAATAATGAACCATACGTTGATTGCGACAATTATGAGCAATTCGTGGATAATTAGAGGCATTTGACTAAATAATATATGGGGTCGCACATATATTGTTTTTGGTTTATCGTGTTTTTCGATGTCTACGATTTGTGCGTTTTTTCTGGGTTGTTCCTCTTTTCTTCTTTCCACCTGGAGTTTTCATAGGTTGTAAATCAGCAGCATTAAAATAAATATTCAAAGCATACCGATAAACCGCTTTTTCTTTCATTTCTTTCATTTCTTTCATTTCTTTCATTTCTGGTATTGCTGGTGGTGGTTTTCGTCTATGATATACTTCTTTTCCGGACATAATCAATGCTGTTATATTACCAGACGCATTGGGAGAACTACTTGATAATATACCCAGATTTAGTTTTTTACCTCCTTCAATAAGAGTATCATATGTTTCTTTCACTATTTTTTTAAATTGGTCTTTTTCAGTTGATGCATCAATCAATTTATAGGGTTCAATGGTATTCAATGGATATGCAAATATGTTATCTGTAAATCGAATTAAATTATTCCAATTTGTATATTTTGTTTCAATAATTTTTTGTCTAACTCTTTGAACTAACTGGGATAAATCAATCGTAGCTGATTCTGTGCCAACACCCCATGTAATTATAAGATTGCTATCCTTTTCTCTTGGAAAAAAATATTCATCTATATGAAACTGTGTTTCTCCATTTAATCCAGTATCGGTAATAAGTGATGTTCGAAATGTTGATAATATTAACGTTTCTTTGATTCTGTCAAACTCTGGATGTGTTTTAAATAGTTGTGTTAATAATTGATTTGTAATATTTGTATTACCACCATCAATTAAACTCATTGTTTCAATATATTTAAGATATGGGATTTCTTCAACATTGTATTTCATTTCAGCTATGATTTGTTCTTGGTCATTTAATCTACTCCTTAAATCTGGTGTTATTTCAATTTCAATTGTTCGTGTTTCGTTTATATTTGACGGATGTGTTGCCGAAGCCATAATAATTATAATTATTATGAATATATTAATTCTTCGACGTCTTATGTAAATCGTGGATAATTAGAGGCATTTGACTAAATAATATATGGGATCGCGCATATATTGTTTTTATGGTGTCTTTATAATAAATATACCTTATTATTATATAGATGTGTTGGTCTTTTGATGTTTCATTGGGGACATTTATATTTGCAACATTGTGTTCGATGTATTTATACAGTAGGAATGACCCAAATGACCGATTGTATGCCGTATATATATTTGTCATTGGATTGATGCAGGGGTCAGACGCACTCGCATGGTATAGTATAGACAATTCATTACCAAGTTTGAATAAATTATCAGCAATATTATCTAGGGTTCTGATTGGGTCACAAGTACTTATGATTTATTGGTATTTATACATAAGCACCGGTAAGAGTTTTTATTTGTACACACTCTTTGCGAACATATTATACTTTTTATATATTGGATATTTAGTTTGGAATGATTATAATTCATTTAAAATAACTGTAAAATCAAATTGTAAAAATGAGTGTCATTTAGAATGGAGTTGGTTATTTAAAATGTCAGACATAGAATATTGGTCAATATTCATTTTGTATTTACTCTTTATTTTATATCCATTGTGGATATTAAAAGACCATCGAAAATATTTGATGATCGGTATCACATTAGTAACACTTTTATATTCGCTTTACAAGTTTAAAGAAACACATGTATGGGGAAGTTATTGGTGTTCAATGATTAATTTATGGGCAATCACTGCGATATTTTATTAAGCCGAGCACAACTCGCACTCACCATTCTTCGGCTCAATGGTGAATTGCTGGGCCCGATGTTTGCCTCTTCGGCGCAAATAATAGATGCCCGTCTTCAGCCCCTTCGACCAACTGTAGAAATGCATCGACGTCAGCGAATTGTACGTGGGGTCTTCGATCCACAGATTCAAGCTCTGGCTCTGGCAAATGAACGCTCCGCGGTCGGCCGCCATATCAATCACATGACGCATTGGTATTTCCCACACCGTCTTGTATCGCTGTTTCATATCTTCCGGCAGATTCTCGATGTGCTGGATACTACCCTGGTTCGCAATGATATTGTTTTTCAGTTCCGTATTCCACAGACCCAGCGCAATCAGTTCGCGCATCAAATACTTGTTTGTGAGGATGAACTCCCCCGCCATGGTGCGTCGGCTGTAAATATTGCTCGTGAATGGCTCGAAACACTCATTGAATCCGAGGATTTGCGACGTGGATGCGGTGGGCATCGGGGCCAGCAATAACGAGTTGCGCATTCCCGTGGCTTGGATTTGGGATTTGAGCGCGGTCCAGTCATAGCGACCGGGTGTCGGCTCCACATTCCACAAGTCGAATTGGAGCTGGCCCTTGGACGCGGGCGATCCGGCGAATGACGGGTAGGGACCATCGACGGCGGCCATGTCCGCGCTGGCCTTTGTCGCGCCATAGTAAATCGTCTCGAAAATCAGGCGATTCAGTTCGCGCGCGGCGTCACTGTGATACGCGACATTCATCATCAAGAACACATCCGCCAACCCTTGGACGCCGATTCCGATGGGGCGGTGACGCATATTGCTGACGCGGGTCTTCTCCGTGGGATAATAGTTGATATCAATCACGCGGTTCAGGTTTCGCGTAATGACGCCGGCGACTTCGGCGAGCTTGTCGTAATTGAATACGGAGTTTTCGACAAAGGTTGGAAGCGCGATGCTCGCCAGGTTACATACCGCGGTCTCGTTTTCGTCGGAGTACTGCTGCACTTCTGCACAAAGATTCGAGCTCTTTATGGTCCCTACATTCTGTTGGTTGGATTTGCGGTTGGCGGCGTCTTTGTAGCAAATATAGGGCGTTCCCGTCTCCATCTGGGCATCGAGCACCTTGAACCACAGCTCGCGTGCTTTCACAGTGGTGCGACCCCTACCCGCTTTTTCATATTTGGTGTAGAGTTCGACGAATGCGTCGCCATAAACGTCGGCGAGCCCGGGGCATTCGTTAGGGCACATCAGGGTCCATGTGCCGTCGGCTTTGACGCGTTCCATGAAGAGGTCGGGAATCCAGAGCGCGTAAAAGAGGTCGCGCGCTTTCAGTTCTTCGTCGCCGTGATTTTTACGCATTTCGAGGAACATTTCGATATCCGCGTGCCAGGGCTCCAAATAAATCGCAAATGAGCCATTTCTGCGGCCGCCTCCATTATGTACAATACAATTGTGAATCATGTAGTCGTGTTGGGTTTTCATTTGGAGGTCATACAAAGTTCCCGAGTAATTTTCGGTGGTTATGTTCTTGATTCGAGTAAGTAAAAAGTCATTGTATCTGAAAAATTTGAAAAACTGGTTCTCGTTATAATCAATGCCGAGCAATTCACAAATGGCCTGGGTCTGCGGTATTTTTAAACACCAAGCGATTTGTTGGTTAGTTATAATGCTTCCAGCACTCGATACGTGTGTTTCACCGATTCTGTCCCTAGTGTATCCACTGGTTAATACTCCCAGTTTCAAACAAAGAAACCGAACACTTTCAATCAGATTTCGGGATGTGCTGTCAAACGATATTTCTAGATGTTTACATCCATCGGTATCAATTAACCCTTTTAACACAAACTTGGACTTTTCAATCGGCAAGTTCAACCATTTATGATGAGCCCGCTTGGTTTTATTGGAATCATATACGTCGCTATATCTGAAAGGCATATTTATGTTTTTATTCCAATAGATTCGCGTAGTGTTTTCATTGGTATTTATTCTGTATTGGATGCATTTATTTTCGAAATACTGAATCGCGAAATCCAATATGTATTTTTTATTGGTAGAATGGAGTGATATATACCCATTTTGGTCGGCATTGCTCAAGCATCCATCCCCCAATAGCACACCATACATATAACAATCATCGGCGGTTATTTCATCAATGTCTGTACTGTGACTCGGTATTTTATAAACCAGCATATCATCATTTTGTAGGTCTTTGGCATCGACCCATTCAAATTGGGAGATATTTTTGTTCAATCGGTTTTCTATTACATTATAATTTACATCATCGCGCATTTCACATGCGCAATTCGCACCATCTTTCTCACTTAAATCAGCCGACAAAGTCGGCGTTTTGATTGTATCAAGATGTAAACCTTTTGCCTGTCCAACCAGGGCATATACAGGGTGCTCCGGTGTGATTCTGAGATTGTCAATGGAATGCATGGTTTCAATATTGTATATTTGTCCATTATACGGATGTTCCAATACATTTTGAATCGTTTCTACACCCCCGGTCAAATTAAACACTTGTGTTTCGCCATACGAACAGTTTTGGATTTCAATGGGTCCCTGTGTTGTGTATATATAAGTTTCCGGCGTTACACACTGGTCAACATATTTCGCCGTGTTATTGAACACGCGCAACATCGGTACAATCCCATTGCTGTTGCCATTGGTGCCGCGAATCTGGCTGCCAGTGGCGCGCACATTGTGGATATGCATCCCGATTCCGCCCGCCCATTTACTGATTAGCGCGCAATCCTTCAACGTATTGTAGATCCCATTGATACTGTCCTCCTCCATTGCGATTAAAAAACAAGAACTAAGCTGGGGTCGCGGCGTGCCCGCGTTGAAAAGTGTCGGCGTGGCGTGGGTGAAATATTTCTGCGACATCAGGTGATAAGTCTCGATGGCCGCTGCGACGTCGGCGCCGTGAATACCCAGCGCCACGCGCATCCACATATGCTGGGGTCTCTCCAAAATCACTCGATTGGACCGCATCAAATAGGACTTTTCGAGTGTTCGGAATCCAAAATAGTCGACCAAATAGTCGCGGCGGAAGTCGATGGCGGCGTTGATGACGTCGGCGTGTTGTTCGACCACGTCGAAGAGCTCTTTCGAGACAAGAGGCGACACATTTCCGTTGATATCGACGGAATTATAAAGGGCGCGCACCACTTCGCGAAAGTCAGCGACCGTGTTTTTGTGGTGGTTCGAAATCACAATATGAGAGGCAATGGTGCCGTAGTCGTAATGGGTGGAAGACAACGACGCGCATTGTTCGGCGGTGAGCTCGTCGATTTTCGTCGTGGAAATCTTGTCGTATAGTTGGTCGATTATTTTCATCGCGAGCGAAGTATAGTTGATTTTGACGCCCGCCTCGGTTCCGATGGTTTTTATGCGGTGGAGAATCTTGTCGAAAGAAACGATTTCGACAGCACCGCTGCGCTTGGTTACATACATTTCGTCGGTGGACATCGGTGCGTATAATATAGAAAGTATCGTAGTTCTATATTATTTTGCGTTTCAATATTGTTGCCATTATATGTCCAACAATTGGATAACACATCCGGCGGATGCTTTGGGTGCGCGCTTTTTCGGCAATCTGTGCTCGTGTCCGGCCACGCGCTCTTTTAAAACTATGCGCCAGAAGTCGCAAAGTCGCGGCTCCGCCGCGGCGAACCAATCCCGGTTCCGCTTCACCAAAACACACGAAAACGTCTCGCAATACCAGTAAATGCGCCGAAACAGGACGTGGGTCTCACCGAGCTCACGTTTTTTCTCGGCAATCCACGCCTCAATGGCTGGTTTTTCCAACGGCATATCGAGGGGCATATAAACATATTTGGGCGAATTATCCACGTAATCGCGCTTGACGAAATAGAGGATGATGCCATTGTACAAATTATTGGCGATTCCTGCGTAAAACTTGGTCTCCGGCGTGTCGTCGGCGGTAGTGACCGCTTCAGGATACTCTTTGAACTGGGTTTCCACGAAATGGCAGTCGTCTAAATCGCACACCTCCATTTGGACCTGCATCTGGACCCAATATGCCAGAGATGGGATTCCCGTGATTTCGCGATTCACCACATTCTTTATTTCGAGCATGATACCATAATTGTCGGATTCGGGCGAAACCACGATTCCATCGGGCGAGGCTCCCACGCAGGCGACTCGCGGATGCTGGATACAGCCGAATTGGCCGACGACGCATTTGTTGCGGTACTCGTAAATGGCGACTGAGAGCGGCTCATATTTGACCCCCCAGTGGAGAGGCGAATCAACATTGACATGGTGGCTCTCATTCACCATGAGCGAATCTGGTTCGGGCAAAGGCCGGCATTTCTCACAAACGAGACTATTGTAGCTCGCTGGAGAACCAAAGACCTTCCAAATGTTGCTGGCGGTCACGAGATTGTTGCGGAAAGCATACCATTCGGGGGTGCGCTGGGCGGGCTGGTAAGCCGCGCGTAATTTGGCGATTTTTTGGGGAATATCGAGTTGTTTGCTATAATGGTGCGGTTTCGGGTGTAAATATTCGCGGCGGGGTACATTCATCATCTTCAAATAATCGCGAACCAGTTTGCTGATATATTTGTGGTAAGTGGTAAATGCTTCATCGTAATCGTCGAGATTCTCGTAGATGCCGATGACCGAACACATCGACAAATATTCGTCGGTCGCGATGCTAACCAGCATGTCGAAAAAGGCGGGGTCGTGTTGGTTTATCGCATTCGATTCTAAATACTCCCCCACGAATAGATATATTTCTGTCTCTAATTCGATAAGGTCGTTGTCGGAAAGTTGGTCGGGCATATCTTATATATTTAGGTTTGTTTTTGTATTGTTTTCAATACAAAAACGGAATAGTATTCAATTTTATGGATTACGCGGTTTCGGGCGCGGGTGCCTTCTTGGGTGTGAGCGACTTGAGCGTCGATACTTTCTTGTCCAGGTTGCGCAAGGTGAATACGCGGGTCGTGGGGTTGAATACGAGCCCGGGAATGTCCGATATGATGCCGGTGATTTTGTCATATTCGACATCGCGGACTTTGGACATCTTGTCCTTCATCAAGGACTCGCTGAAAAACTGCTTGAGTCCTTTGACGTCTTTTGTTGAGAACGCATTTTCGCGGCCGTATTTTTCGGCAAATGCGTGGAGCTTTTGGATTTTTAGGCGTTTGTCCAATTTGTTCCATGGCTCTCCACTGAGTGTTTTCTTCTCTTGTTCCAGAAGCGCGTCGATTTGATTTAGGGATGAATTGGCCTTGTCGGCTTCCAATGCCGAGGCGGACAACATGAAGTTTTTGTATTTGCTCATAATCTTGGCGTCGGGTTGTTGGGTGGGCTCGGCGGCGACAGATTCTGTGGATTTGAATACGTCGTTGATGGTTTCGGTTTCGTTAAACATAATTTAGTGGTCTTTCTTTATATTATTATGTTTAAATGTTTATATTGTTTTGTAACAATAGATTATGAATATAAAAACGGTCGTGGTTGATTTGTCGACGGGTAAGGCGCCGAAGGCGCCGACCGATAAGGCAGCGCCGACCGATAAGGCAGCGCCGACCGATAAGGCAGCGCCGACCGATAAGGCAGCGCCGACCGATAAGGCAGCGCCGACTGTTAAGGTGCATACTGTTAAGGTGTCTGCGCTCTTTGAAGAAAACAAAACCATCGAACCCAAAGAGAAAACCATTCGAAAAACCATGGAAGAGTGGAAGTTTGACTCGAAATATTTGGAGCGGGAGAATCAGCTGGAATGTCTTATCGTAGGCGATGACGATAACATTTGCGCCGAGTTACGCCGCCAAGTTTGCGCCAAGATTTCCGGATACAAGTCCCAAGATATGAAGAAAGGTATCTACGACGATGCCAAGTTTGTCCGTTTTGATGATGTGGTTGCATTGATGGCTGAACGCAAGATGTCTTGTTTTTATTGTAAAAAACAGGCACTCCTTTTCTACGAATATTCCCGGGACTGCAACCAATGGACGCTTGAGCGCATCGACAACACGCGGGGGCACAATGTCGACAATGTGGAAATCGCGTGTTTGAATTGTAATTTGCGCCGACGAACGATGTATCATGAGAGGTATGTTTTTACCAAACAAATGGGGACTGTTCGATTGTTGGATTAAATATATAATAATATTTATTAAATATATAATGAAAGAACTAGGCTTGTTGGAGACTTTAGAGAGAAAAGATGGACGCCTTCGTATGAAACCAACTGAATCAACTAGTATGAAACCAACTGAAACACCTACTATGTTAGACGCATTTTCTTATGGATGTTCGGCAAAAGCAGGTGACCCTGATTATGATACAAAAATCGAAATTGCTAAACAAATTAATATAGATTACCAAAAACATATTGAATTAAATAAAGACAAATTATTACAAATAATCCAGAATATGTCAAATATCAATGAAACAGATATTTCAGAAAAAGACCTGAATATGTTTAAGTTATTGTCAAAAGGTCTAAAAAAAATGGATGAAGAAAATGGTAATTATATGACTGATTTAATTACAAAAAACTCAGGTCTTTTTGAAAAGTTTGTTCAATCTATTAGAAACGCTCAAAAAACAACCAATGATAAAAGCGTTCAAAAAACAACCAATGATAAAAGCGTTCAAAAAAAGAGTTTTAAACCATGGAGAGGTGGTAAACAAAATGGTGGTAAAGTTGGTATATTTGATAATTTAAAAAGTGTATTATCATTAGATGACTATTGGAGAAAACCGTGGGGCTATTCAACAGTATACAATTTTTTTGCCGAAAATGGTAGAGATGTTAAAAATATAATTACAGCAATTGCTAATATGTCATATCCATCATATGATGAAATGGAAATAAAAATTACTAGTAATGAACATGCATATCTAGATGAACATAATGACATGGATATGATACGTGATATTATACGAGGACTATATTTTTCATGTAAGTATATTTTTCTCGGTACCTATTATTTTACTTGGGAACCGGCTAGAGCTGCTTTTATAATAATGCAGGGAACAACAATTGCTACGATTGGAATATCTTGTGTTACATCATTATTAGCTCTTGGTTATTTTGAAATTTTAGCATTAAAACCCACCTTACTTACGGTTGACCTTATCGCTTCAACAATCGCATCGTTATTTAGAACAGCTGGTTCGGTTGCTGTGGCTGATGCTCATGCTGAATACGTTGTTCCAACTGGAGAACCAATCGGTAATAATGATGATGGTCGCAGTGATGATGAATTAGCTGTAGCCGAAAACATTGAATATCCCCACCCAGCCAATGGTTATTCTCTCCCAGCCGGCGGCTCTAAAAAGACACGTCACCGCAAGAAGAATACAAAGAAGAATAAAAAGCGCAAACCACGCAACACCAATCGAAAATAAACGCATCATAATCTTTATTCGCGCCAAAACAAAATAAAAACACCCGTCTTCATTCTGGTAGAATGACGTCGGTTAAAGAAAAGCTCGACTATTTTATTTCGTCGAAACGCATCCCCAATATCATATTTCACGGCTCTTCGGGGTCGGGCAAGCGCACCATCGTCGGCGAGTTCATTTACCGCATTTACCACGGCGAACGCAGCCGCGTCAAGACCAATGTGATGTTTGTCAATTGTGCCCACGGCAAGGGCATCAAGTTCATCCGCGACGAACTCAAACTTTTTTCGAAATCCAATATCCAGTGTAATGACAACAATTTGTTCAAAAGCATCGTCCTCTATAATGCCGACGAATTGACCATCGATGCCCAATCCGCCCTGCGTCGGTGCATCGAGTTGTTTAGCAACAACACGCGGTTTTTCATCGTGGTTGAGAACAAATACAAGCTGTTGAAACCCATTTTGTCGCGATTCTGCGAAATCTATGTGCCAGACAACAATGTTGCGCTTCCATGTGCCGAACCCGTTTACCAAAGTCTTCATCGAATCGCGACCAAAGTGGGCAACGACGCGGGTCAAATTAATAATATAAACAATCTGATTCGGGAATCGCTTGGCCCCAATGTGGGTGAAAAGACGCACCATCAATTCATGGATATTGCCGACCACCTCTATGAGAATGGGATATCGTGCCTCGATATATTGCGATACCTCGACTCGGCGTCGGAGGACCGCGCCCCCGTGATTAAACTCCGGTTCTGCTACAACAAAATAAAGAGCGAGTTCCGGTCCGAGAAAATGCTGATGCTTTATTTGTTCGATTTACACTACCTTCGTTCAAATACGAACTTGAAAAATGTTTCCTTTTTATAAATGGACGATTTTGTGCTATCGAACTTGAATGAATCGCGTAATGAATGGTGTAGTCGTTTGGTCGCTATTTTGTCGCCTCTCGTAATGGAAGGCATACGGTCGATTTTCAATGAGTCGTGGAAACTGAGTTTGGACACCAATGAGGTGGAGAAATATCTGATGACTTTCCAGAATTTCTTGTGCCGCGTGCCCAAGTGGAATCCCAATATTATTGAGAACGAGAAATGCCGGATTGTTGAGAAGTCGGGGTGCAATTATTTAGAAGATTTGATTACTTGTGTCCATGTGATTCAACTCAAGGTGCTCACGTGTGTTCGCGTCGGTACCCGACAGAAGAAAATCGACATCTCAATCCCGAAGCTGAACGACTTCATCCACAAGGTGTATATCAATACCGCGAGCAAAGTGTATCGCAATGCGTATTTGTTCGATAAATATGCGTCGGCGATTGTACAACAGCGCAACAACCGCGAGTTTGAGGTGATTGTGGAGGAATGTATTTTGCGGACCATTCGCGAAAGTATCCCGACCGAGGCGATTGTGCGGGCATATTTAGACGTATCGGTCGAACAAGAGGAGGAGGAGGTGTTTTTAAAGGAGGAGGACGACAAGACGGCAGCTGATAAGCCAAGCGACGATAAGGCCGTAGACGATAAGGCGTCAGAAGATGCTCCGGTCATTGCTGAGCCCGAAGCCCCACCCAGTGTGGTTCCCTCTATCACCAATATCGATGACAAACCCATTATTACGAAGCTATCGTTCAATGATATCGACCAGGCATTGAATGAAGATGGTCGCATCGAGGAAATCAGCGCCCCCAAGACGGAAGAGAGGCTCGAAGATATTAGCAGGATGCGATATGAACAGCGCCGCGCCGAGGAAGAAGACGACGACGATGACCGAATCAAGATTAGCGATGACGTGGATTTGGATTTAGGCGCGATGGATTTAGGCGGTGGCGGCGGCGGATCCAATGATACGATGCCCATCCATTTGGATATCGAAGAGTTTGCGTAAAAAATGCGACAAAAAAATGCGATGATTTAGAAATGGATTCTTTGGTTTCGATTGTTTTTGTTACCACCATCTTGTACATTGTTGTCAAGACAATTGACATGAAGTATATCAAAAAGGAGATGCGACCATTGAAGGAGATGGTCCATGATGCTGCGGTTGTGGCGGTTTCGTGTGGCTTGGCCGTGTTTGCCGTGTTTTCGTTGAATAAACCCGTGGGGGGATTTATTGATGCGATTACCGAGAAAACGGCGATTCCCGCGGCGGCCAATGTATTTACAGGCGACCCGGGATTCTAAGGAACGACCTAAGGAACGACCTAAGGAACGACCTAAGGAACGACCTAAGGAACGACCTAAGGAACGACCTAAGGAACGACCCAAGGAACGAGAAATATAAAACAATAAATAATGGTTGGTTATTGTTTTATGCGACAATTATCGCTTTCGTATTACGCGATGCGGGTATCCAAATGTTTTCAGAACATCGACGACTTCATATTTTCCCGAAGCCAAATAGAGATTTACTAGGCCATTGATTTGCGGTGCGTCTGTATCATCGACCACCATGATTCCGCCAGACTTTAGTAAGATGTCCGCGTGTTTCATATCGCTCGTTGCGCAAAACTCGCTATGGCCACCATCTACGTGGACTAGGTCGTATGTTTGGTATCGGCCCTCCATCTGTGTAGGCATCGTCAGGGTCGAGTCGCCGATAATGTATTCGAACGCGACTTGGGGGAATATGTGTTCGATATAATTGAGACACGGCTGGGTGTATCGGTGGTGTCCGATGTCGAATATGGTGAATGTCGTGGCGGATGATGCCAGCAGCAACAACATCGCCGAATGTCCGGCGTTGAATCCGATTTCGCAAATACGTGATGGGGCCTGCCTTCCGCACCAAAACAGGTTGAGTTGTTTGTTGTATAACTCGGGGTATTCGCGGATGGATTGGTGGTGGTAGAATGAGTTGCCCTCGAACTCGGTTTCGGGGATGTGTTCGAGAATAATTTGTTTCAAATCCTCTAAGTATATCAACATTTCGGGGTACTTTTCGGCGTATTCTTGGGCGAGTTCCATTATTGAGAATTATGGGACGTTGTTTGTATATTTGTTTTGGGGTTCTTAGAAATAGGACATCTTATCCCCCAGGTTTATGAAAATCTGTCCATTGTATGGGACATTCTTTTCCATTGATTTTGCGATTGTTTTGTCGCTAATTTTGTCGAATCTAATACAATCGTATCTGCTTGCGTATTCGCGCATTAGTTGTCCAGTTGCAGCGTCAAATACACCGAATCCATTCTTGTAGAGTAGAGGTTCTTGGCCATGTTTTTCTATGAACTTTGTGCGTGCGTTACATTCACTGAATAATTTGTATATGTGGCCTTTGACTATGGTCCCATTTTTCACGGGGGCATCAAGTGCTGATGACGATTCGAATCCATTCAATATTGCGGCGGTCTTACGGTCTAGATATACATTCAAAATCTCGGTTTCATCGGCGGTCAATTTGGCAATGTATCCAAGGTTTTGGACACGGGTCTGTTTTGTTGGTTGGACAGCGTCGGTTTTGGATGCATCTTGGTCCCTCTCTACAAACATCCAGCGGAATCCGCAATATACCGTGTTGGCGATAACGGCTTTGGTCAAGCTGGGGCGTTTTATCATGCGGTTCTCGGCCATTAGTTGAGATGCGGATTCGTAGACCTTGATCAATTCCATTGTCTCGGGGTTGATTTGCTGGACTCGGGGGCCAAGGGTGACTAGAGGTTCTTGGAATCCTGTGACGGTCTTGGGGGCAGTAGTCGCACCCAGCTTATCAAGGATTTCACGATTCTGCTTTTCCAGGTTGTCTATTTTTGCAAATAACATATTAATCTTTTCATCGGATACGTTGTCCTTTTTTTCGAGTTCCAGCTTTAATTTCTCTATTTCGAGTTCGAGCCGATATTCTTCTTCACGCCTTGATGTCATTGTTATAGTTAGTAAGTAAAATTGCTTTATATTTTTATATATTTTCATATTTCATAACTTTATTTTTTATTTCATTTAATAATTCATATGGTATTTTGTTTCCATAAAATATTTTATAATCTTTTGTTCTGCAAAATGGGCAAATAATTGGACAATCCTCACCAGGACATCCTTGTACTAACCCAGATTCATCTAACCAACCACAATATTCAAAAAGTCCAATGTCAGCTTCATGTGTCGGTTTGTATTTATGATTTTCAAAACTCCAATAACATTTACGACATATTATATTTCTACAGACCAAACATTCAAACCTATCTTCAAAACAACGACAACAAGTATCATCTGTAAATGTTTCTGGTAGTATATTTTTATTGTCTTCATAAAAAATACATAATTTGTCATAGGAAAGATTAATAAACTTTTCAAAACAAATTGTACATTCTATACAACTTTTAATTTTATCAACAATCTCCACACTTTCCATATAATACTATAATTATAAATTATTACTTATATAATAATAATTTATAGTTTATTTTACTAAAAAAGCATCAGAGTTTTTGCTTTTAAAAACAAAAAGCAAAGATTGTCGATGCATTTTTATTAGTTGATTTTGCTTTTCAAAAGCAATTATGAATCAAAATCTACCTTGATAACACTCGGCGAATTAGGCTTAGTAAATAATACTTTTGTAATTTTCCGCAATACATTTGACAAATCAAAGTTTTTATCATTTGGATTATACCGCATTATTGTTATATTTTGCTCTAATAAATATTGCTCTCTTGCGTGTTCATACGTTATATCTCGGTCTGTGTGGTCATTTTCATCACATTCAATTGCCAAGTTGTAATCTTCAAAATACAAATCAATATAATATGTTCCAAACCGCTTCTGACGGGTTAACCGGAGTGCTTCTGAAAATGAGTTCTCTATAAATCCAATTGTCTGGGTTTCGATACACATGACAACATTAACATGGCCGCAATTTTCATTTATTTTCTTTATATACCGGTTTTTGAGATTGTATGTATTTTTTACTAGATTGTATGCGTCTTCCGTAAGCAACATGTGTATGCGATTGTGACCACCTCTCTGATTTAACTTTTCCGCTTGGTTTTGTTCAATAAAGTTGACGCCTTCTTTAAAGTTTTTTTTTACATACCTGGTTAAATTAATTTTTTGGGTATTGAACATATCCACCCGTTCATCAATGTTTTTAGTAAATGACATATGTTGGATAATATTAATGACAATTATATAACTTGTGTTTTCAATTTTACATATAAAATTGAAATCTTATATATAACTCAATCCATCAACCATATAGGATGAAGTGTTTGGCAAAAGACCGCAATAACAACGGATGTCGCAACTACAATCAACCCGACTCTCGATTCTGTAAGAACCACCAGTATATGAATGATTATAGTGACACGATGCTCGAGCAAACACGGTTGTGTTCTGGCTGTAAAAAGATGTATTACTTGGAACCTGGTATAAATCAGTGTTCTACATGTCATGGTCGAGGTGCGGCCAATCGCGAAAAACTGCGCGCCACAGCAGTTGTCGTGCCGTGTGGGAAACCCGGATGTACTCATTCAAAATCCGCCGACAATGCGTATTGCGGACTCCATCAGATTTGCGTATTTGTGGACGAATGTGCGAACGCCGGTACACGACCTTGTGCCAAGTATTTGCGCGGATGTCGAGTCCAGTTGTCGTCGGACTACATGAATCGGAGTTGTGCCGAATGTTTGGAAAAAGAACGGGTGCGAGACCATGCCGCGCGAAGCGCTGTGGTGTCTGACGTTGTCGATGGATTCAAGCAATGCTCGGTTTGTTGTAAGTCGAACCCAGTGGATTGTTATGTGGGCGCAAATGGTCAGGATACCAAGACATGTAAGGCATGTCGCGATGAGTTTGCGAGGCAAAATGAGAAGCGTGACAAAGAACATGTGCGCGAACTGGACAGGAAGAACTCGAAAAAGCCAGAGCGGGTGGCTGTTAAGAATGAGTGGGTTAAAAATAATTACGAAAAGGTTGTTTTAAAGACATTAAATTACCGTGACAGGCAACATAATGAAAATCAAGAAGCATACTTGGACCGTAATGCGGAAACAATGCGGATATGGCGTGAAAAAAATCCGGAAAAAGTTGCTGAAAATAATGAATCGCGAGTTATGAATGTTGGATATAAATATGAAGACTACAAACGAACAGCAATGAATCGCGGACACAAGTTTGAATTAGACCTAGTACAATTCGATTCAATCGTTAAAATGCCGTGCCATTATTGTGGGGATATTCAGGAAAAAGGGTTTAATGGGATTGACCGAATGGACCAACAACAAGGTTATGTTCTTACAAATTGTGCAAGCTGTTGCAGGCTCTGTAATTTTACAAAAGGGGCTGTTGACAATATATCATTCTTACATCGTATCGAACACATATTGACCAAAAACAGTATTATAAAGGGCAATTTGTATCCAGAAGCATTTGCAAATCATAATGGGTCGTCGTATTCTTTGTATAAAACTGGTGCTTCAAAGAGAGGCTATGATTTTGAATTATCGGAAGAAGAATATTACAAAATAATTCAGGATGAATGCTATATTTGTGGTAAGAAAACTGATGAAAATAATATAAATGGCATTGATAGGTTTGATAATGATGTTGGATATACTTTGGCAAACGCAAATGCATGTTGCGGAGAATGTAATTATATGAAACGCGATTTGGAATATAATGTTCTTTTCGACAGGTTTAACAAAATATATGAACACTCAATAAATAAAACACAAATTGAACCGAGTGTTTATATAATAGATACTCGAACCCCAAATAAAAATAAAAAATCCAAAGAAGAAATCCGTGAAGCATCACGGGTTAAAAAGGAAAATCAGCGACAAGCAATGCGTGAAAAATATGGAAATGAAGAATATAAAAAAAGACACGCTGAAGAACTCGCAAAATTACGCAAGGATAAAAAAAATGACAAATAAATATTTAATAAAAAACAGTTTTTTTATCAAATGAGTATAAAGAGACTTCCCGAGCATAACTAAAATACATGACGTGTAGGTCCCTAACTACTATAGGCCACGCCACACATACCAGCCATCACGCGCAAGACATTGTAAGAGTAAGCATAGACTCTGACCTTGGCAGTGTTGGTTCCAACAACAGTTCCTGAAGAAAGGACAAGCTGGAGGGTAGCATTGTCGATTCTGGAGAAGTTGCATGTGCCGCTTGGCTGGTGCTCCTCAGGCCTGAGGGCAAATGAGTACACGTTGATGCCAGTATCGGGGGCACGGGTGTGGTGCTGGAAGGGCTGGACAACGTCGAAGTAAGAACCCTCTCGCTCAGAGATTCTGTCCTGGCCGTTAAGCTGGAGCTTAGCGGTGACGACGGGGTTCTCGCCCCAGCAGTGCATGTTGAGGGCAGTCTCGGCGAGCACGAATGTGCCGGCATCGGAGACGAGGGAGCCAGTGTTGGCGCCAGAGTTTCCATCGAGGATGGAGTGGTCCCAGCCGGCGGCATTGTTGCCGAGGGAGGTGTTGGAGGAGACAAGGCCATCAAGAGCACCGGGCATCTGGAAGACACCGCCGGAGATGAAGGCATTGGCGCCAGAGGTCTCAGCCTGACCACCGAAGACGGCGATCGAGGGAGGGAGAGCATCAATGGCATCAGTGTAGTTGAAGGGTTGGGGTCCCATGACCTTGTACAAGGTAGATCCACCCTCCAAGGCATTGCAGTAGTCAACGTTGGAATCAGGCTGGACAACCCAGATGAGCTCCTTGCAGGGGTGGTTGAAGTTAATCTTGATCTTGTTACTGGAAGATCCGACAGACTCATCACCGGTGTATTGGAGCTGCTCAATGAGGTACTCATGGGGGTTCTGGGCCATCTTTCTGCGCTCGTCAGTATCCAAGAAGATGAAGTCAACATAGATAGAGGCGGCAACAAGGGACTGCTGGTAGGCAGTGGTGACGGCCTGGGAAGTAGTAGTGGTCTCAGACAAAGACTTAACAGCCCACAAGCACTCGCCAATGGGTCTGAAGTCGATGTTGATCTTGACCTCGTGGTACTGGAGAGCAACGAGGGGCAGAGCAAGACCGGGGTTTCTGCAGAACCAGAAGAGGAGGGGGACGTACAAAGTGGTCTCAGGGAGAGCCTTGCGGGGAGCGCAAACCTGGCTGGGGCCACCGGTGGAAGCGCAGGGGCCGTTGATGTCGGCGAATGCGGGGTCGCACAAGTAGGTCAGCTGGGTGGTGTGTCCGATCATCTTGTAGTAACCAGCCTGCTGCTCAGAAGAGAGGGTAAGCTGATTCCAGATGTGCATCCAGTCACCGTATTGACGGTCAATTCTCTGGCCGCCGATCTCGACCTCAACGAGGGCAATGAGCTGCTCGCCGGGGTAGTCTAACCAACGGGCATAGACAGGGCCAGTGCCGGAGGCGCCCATAGACTGGTTAATCTCGGGCAAAGTGACCTGGACATAGGTTCTGTAAGCCAAATCGCCGTTTCTGGAGATGGTGCAGGAAACTCTGCGGCCAAAGTCGGCTTGACCGTTGAAGGTCTGCTCGATGGACTCCATAGCGAAGTTGGTGTGTCTTCTGTAAGATACCTTCCAGAAGGTGATCTCGGGGTTTCCTGTAAGGAAAACGTCTTGTGCGCCGTAGGCTACTAATTGCATGAGTGCTCCTCCCATTTTTTATATATACTTCGGAAACATATTTTTTCCTAAATAATCGCGCAAAAGACGCGATTATAAAAAGCGGGATTTGGGGCATAAAATATAATTTTCCTACATCGGTCTAGGTACGGTGGACGGTAATATATGCGCATACAATCGCCAACGATATTAATGCGTTGTGTCCCCACTTTTAATCGTCGGGACATTATTTAGAGATGCCGCGCATTTGTAAACACGTGGGGTGTCGAAATCGTCCTCTTTATGGTACTGAATTGGGTCGCCCCCATTTTTGCGCCGAACACAATGAACCCGATATGAAAAATATGGCAATATTGCGGAGCCCGCGCACAAATGTTTCCAAGTGTATTGTTCCCACGTGTGGCGAACATCCGTCGAACTCGTGGTTTCGCGGTTATTGCTCATCATGTTATGTAACCCTCTTCCCAGAAGACCCTCTCACATTCCAGACAATGTATCGCTCCAAGCAACAAGCAACATATCAATTTGTGGATTCCCGCTTTGATGGATTTCATCACGAATTGCCGCTCTATATTTCGGGAGCTCGCATCGATTGTCGCATAGTTATCGCTGATACAGTGCTATGTGTGTCCGCCGACCCGAATGTAATATTGAGCGAAGATTGTACAACACCGTATAAAGTGATACTGATTGTATTCAACCCCAACAAATATTTGACCAACACCGGTCAGTCCGTAAATCCGATGCTATATATGCGATTGCCTCTATTAGAAGACGAAATCGCACGACAAATGGAGCGTATTATTGCCGGCAAAAATCGGAACAAAGTCGAAATTGTCCATCTATTCGCGACTACCTCAGAGTGTCCATCGACGAATTCTGCGTGATAAACTTCTCTAAATAATCGTCTTGGAAGATTTCGCGTTTTCCATTATGCGACTTTTGGAATATGTATTTGCCGTCGCGTTTTTTGACACTCCAACCCTGATCGAGCGAATTGTAGATGAATGCCATTTTATATATGGTTTTTTGGTCTAAATCCAGTTGGTTCATTTAGATATTTTGGCGAATTATTTATGGGTTTCCAAACGATGAATCTGCTTTACTGTAAGGTGCGTTCAAAATGCCGCGTTTTTCCAAGGAGTTCGAGCTAAGTATTTTTCCCATAAGGACATAAAATCTACCAAGTATATTATTTAGGATGAACGACGACGCACCAGCTATTGACTACCTTTTACACGAAGACGAAGCCCGTTATGTGATGTTTCCAGTGCGAGATGAGGATATCTGGAAAATGTACAAGAAACAGGTCGATTGTTTTTGGCGCGCGGAGGAGGTTGATTTGTCGAAGGACCTGGGAGACTGGAGCCGATTGAATGAGGACGAGCAATATTTCATTTCTATGGTGTTGGCGTTTTTCGCGGCAAGCGACGGAATTGTGATGGAGAATCTGGCGACGCGTTTCATGGCGGACGTTCAATTGGCCGAGGCGCGGGCATTTTACGGATTCCAAATTGCCATGGAAAATATTCATTCCGAGATGTACAGTTTGTTGATTGACACCTATATCAAGGACCGCGATACCCGCGGGCGAATGTTTTCGGCGATTAAAACCGTCCCATGTATCCAGAAAAAGGCGGATTGGGCGCGCAGATGGATTTCGGGCGACCAAACATTTGCCACACGTCTAGTTGCGTTTGCGTGCGTCGAGGGCATCTTCTTCAGCAGCAGTTTCGCCGCCATTTACTGGATTAAGAAGCGCGGACTAATGCCGGGGCTCACACTGTCGAACGAGTTCATCAGTCGCGACGAAGCATTACATACGGAGTTTGCGATTATGCTTTACAGCAAACTGTTGGAGAAACCGGACAAGATGATTGTCCAAAATATTGTGAGAGAGGCGGTCGAAATCGAGAAGGAGTTTATTACGGTTGCGTTGCCGTGTCGAATGATTGGTATGAATATGAAGCTGATGTCGCAATATGTGGAGTTTGTGGGCGACCGCTTGTGTGTACAGTTGGGTGTGCCGAAGATTTATGGAGTTCCGAACCCGTTGGACTTCATGGAGTTGATTAGCGTCGATAGCAAGGTCAATTTTTTCGAGCGTACAAATAGTGAATATGCGATGGCGAACAAGGAAGTTGCGGGGGACGTGTTTGATTTTAATGCGGAGTTTTAGAGCTTTGTCATTCGGTTTAAACCTTAGGTAGGTTTAACCCTTAGGTCCTGATAATGTTGTTATAATATTATATACCAACATTTGCGTGAATGAGTACAAAACGCGAACGTTCTCCGAGTCCCACAAAAGAATCAACACATAATGCAAAAAAATACAAAGAAGAATCGTCACCTCCAAAATCAATGAAATTTTTATTACGCGAGAAGGGGTTTCTACAAAAATGGGAAAAAATCACGGAAACAAATAAATCATCGCGGTTTTACTATAACAGCCGAACCGGTAAAAGCATGCGTACCACTCCATATCAAGATATCAAGAGCAACCATTATTCTACCACGATACCACAATTCTTAGAAAAATATGGACCCAATAGAACAATCGATTATTTGATAGAATTGCTCGAATCTTATATTTTCCATTTATACGAGAATAAGAAAGAAATATATATTCAAGACATACTCCGGTTTGATGTATTGGGGTTTGGTCACGGAGGAGAAGAAACTGCTCGGCCAAACAGTATCAACCCGAAATATATGCCTGATAGCATCACATTTTGTATACCATCGAATATAATTGGAATAACGACTCATCTCAACCCAAGTATTGAATATGCGCACACGCAATATAGTAAAAATCAAAATCTGTCACGTTCCGAAAAAACAGGACTCCGAGATACAATCAGCCAACAATATCAAAAAAAAAGATATAAATGCAATTATGATATTTCCAAAATAAAAAATGCTATACAAAAATTGGTTGAACTAAGCGAAGAAAAGGCCCATACTCCATATGAATTAAACATAATTATGAAAAGCACAATTCCACAACTTATCGGAGAATGGTGCTCGAAAGAATGGGATGATTATATCAGTTTCAAATACGATGGTATGGAACGAACCACACAAGCATTTCGTGAAAAAATCATTACGGAAAATGATGTTGCCGATGCATTTCCAGCAGCGATTGAAATATTGAAAGAAAAAGAAAAATCGATTATTCGAGAAAATGCCATGTGCGTTGAAGGCGCACAGCGCTCGGTAACAGATTCGCTTAAATCTCATAATCTAGTAACCAATGCTGATAAGAAAAAGATGATTCCGCAAATCCAGTTATTATCCAGTGATTCCGGATTGTATCCAAATGTGCTGTCTAATTTTGTCGTTTTGTTCAGCGTTCGGAGTGGAGACCCTCAGTTCGATTCATTTATGAATGATGGATTTGCGAGTCTAAGGAGCCATTTGATTGAAAAATACGATATGGGCAGTGGTAAATACGGCTATGATATCGATTCATTATATGAAAATCAAATAGGACTCGAACCAAATAAGAATGGATTACCATATAAAATGTTTCAAAAGTTGTCGGTTGTTTTTAATATAATGCCGCCCGATTATCGATATATTTCTGATTCCAGAAGGGTGTTGGACCCTACAAAATTATTTGACATGCTTTCTTATTATGGTAGTATTCCGAGATATACATCGACTAGTTGTCGCAGTAGGCATGACATCAAGGATGTGCCATTCTATGATTCCGAAGGTGGTAGTAAAAAGACGCGCAAACGCACGCTTATAGGTCGCACGCTTAGTGGTCGCAAACGCACGCTTAGATGTCGCACGCTTAGGTCGCAAACGCACGCTTAGGTCGCAAGCACAAGTTTAGTATAAATAATTATATATTTATACTACACATTCAAATTGCCCACTACGTGGGCGATGCTGATTTTGCATTTACACAATGGTATAAAATATTCCTTTATTATATAATGAGTTCTTCAAAAAGAAAGAAGACGCCAACACCACCATCATCGCATGAATCATCACCGAAATCATCACCGGAATCATCAAGGAGAGTCCGTCCTAAAAATAAAGAAGAACGCGTGGCATCACAAGTCGATCAAAAGGCAAACGCAATAATTGAATTATTGGATAAACAAAAAGAAAACAATGTGACACTTTTTATTTCACCGGACATTAAACGACGTATTAGTACCTTTGTTTCTGCGCATGTTACCCGTGAATTGGCATTTGATATTTATGAATTATTACAACGTATTCGAGTCGAGTTTCCAGACTACAATCAGTATATCATTTCAAATATTTTTATAAGTGAGTTAGTGAAAAGAATGAGAGCCTTGGATTTTGAAAATAACGAAGTCGTAGAACACGGTATGAGATGCATATCCATATTTTGTGAAGAAAATGGCCTTCGCATTGATGACATCGTTACTATTAATTGTGTTTTAATTGGACATAGTAATAATAAAACATGTGATGTTGCGAATATGTCAAAAAAGAAAGTTGCGAATGCACCACCTATAATTCATGCGGTTGCTCCCGGTCATCAAGCATTATTTACAATGGTGCCACATATTGGTGATGTTATGTCCATAAACCCCCAAACTGGAACGCCATATATAGAAACATTAAGAGATGTACGCAGAAAAGTAAATACATATTATGAGAACCACAACACATATTACGAAGAACAATTGAAAATAATGAAAGAATTATTACAAGAACTTAAACGATTTAAAACTATTAATTTTTTCCCAGATAAAGAAGCACAAAAAAAATACTTGTATAAAGTTTTAAATACATACGATTTGGGTTTACGAACATATACTAAAATTGATGATATTGATATTGATATTGATTATGTTATTGAACATTTAAAAATGCTTATAGAAAAAAAAGAAAAAGGAATAAAACAAAACAAAGATACTATTGAAAAAATTAAAACACGAGAAGAATCTGTGTTTGGCACATATAGTTCATTAAATCCAAACGTATTGCCCCTAAAAATACTAGAGGGCACAGAATGTTCAGATATTAACAGGCCTACTTTTTTTGTAATATTTGAATCGCAGCTTGAAATAGTGAAATGTATTTTTTATTTATTTATGAAATATGGTAATGATACAAAGAGTGGATATTTAATGATTGGTAATTACAATAACTACGAAGAGTGTGTTGATACTTTTAAAGACACATTAAAAAATAACGGTTTAAACCGCAGAACAAATTATTTAAATAATTTTGATATAACCAGTTCTAATGCTATTTCACGCCACGTTTTACAAAACTTATTGGATTATATGTATGATGGTTTAAATCCGAAAATGGATGATATTTTACCAGCAATATCGGATAGTGGAGGTCGAGAATTAAAAATGGATCCTTCTTGGGTTGTCTCCTATTTATTTCCTATTATTAGCACAATATATATTACATGTTGTCGTGTGGGTGAAATGCCAAATCGGGGTCTGACAAGAAAAAAAAGTGACCCTAAGCTTGGTAGCGACCCTAAGCTTGGTAGCGACCCTAAGCTTGGTGGTAGTCGTTATAAAAAATCAAAATGCCCATATTGTGGTAATCATACAAATAGTATGATGTATTTTGATTTTAGAAATTATCAAAAGATTGTTACCAAAATAGTGTCGTGGGATAAATTATTTGTCGATACGGCAGTCCAAAAGAATAAAAACCCCACCACAAGTAAAATTGGCGATAAACGAAAAACTCGAAAGGCGATTTCGGCCAAATAATCTATTCGATGGGTGTCTGTTTCATTGCGCAATGAACCCCACCGCCCATTTTAATAAGTTCGCTCAGCGGGACGCAAACCACGGGTTTTTTCGTAATGGATTGTAGCCTCTCGCTCCCTTCGGTCGCCAGGACAAAATTGTCAAAACACACAAAATTACACATATAATCTCGCTGTTCGTCGTCCGTTATTTCGCAAATGCGGTATCCCAGAAGTTTCAAATAGTTGGCAAGTGGAAGAGAGGCAATCTTTTTTTCCGCGGTTTCATACACATCGACGATAAACATTTTCGCGCCGGACCAGATGACCGCCGTGTCATCGATGAATCCCAGCATCAGGTCCAAGTGTATTATGGCGGGGTCGCTCGATGTGATTCGTGCCACTTTATGGGACCCAAAGACGTCGGCCACCATCAAATCGCGGATTGCCAGTCGGCTGGTCCTCGGCCCGACCATGACAAATGATATACCGCGATGATAGAGGTAGTCGCCGCCTTCCAAGAATCCGCGCTCCACTTTGCGAACGGGTTTCGAAGATTTTATTCTAAGATTGCTGGTTTCTTTAATTCGAGTCGGGTTGCGAAACTTGCCGACCACAATATGGGTCGGTGTTTCGACATAAGGGTCTTGGATAAAGACGGAATCGGATGAACCCGACTTGTCTTTCATCGATATAACGCGAATATCGTGCTGAACTAACACGTCAACCATATTGTCATATTGAGTGCGCAATAAATGACTAGCATCATGCGGCGGGCATATTATAACAGTTTCCTTGCGTGGCATTGTTATAATATTATTGACGTTATTCTTCGCGCACGATTTATCGAATGTTGGACGCCTCTATGACTTGCGGCAAAATTGCGATTTTCTGGTCTTGCGAGAGGTCGCTGTATCCGGCTACTTGGTAACCCAAGTAGTGGTTGAACATATACCATTGTTTCGTGGGCATCAGCGACTTCCACAAAATATCGTTCTGGTATATCCAATGCGCCTTGGTGTGATAGAGGTTCGCCACATTACTATCGAACAATTCCATTAATATCGGCATCATGGCGCGATTCACTAAATAGCCTGCGCCGTTTGTGGATGACGAAATCCGCGATACCAAGTCGCCTACGTGGTCGGGCATTACTACTGGCGAACATGTGGTGAGCATCATGACATCCCAGGGCAGGCGCATATCGAAAAACGCGGCCAAATCGGCGTGGATTTTGTCGACATCCGCGATGAAGCGGAAATCGTCTTCCAAGATTAGGGCATTCTGGTATCCCATTTCATACGCCAGATGTAGTGCGTTGGTGTGGCTCATGAGACAGCCCGTGTTGGGGCACCCATTGTAGCTGGATGCGGGGAATCGAATGATTTTGTCGGGGTCAATGCCGACTCGCGCAAAGTCGGCTTCAATCTCGGCGCGACGGTCTGTGCGGGCATCCATATTGATATAAATGATTTTATCAATATGTTCCATTGGTTGTGTATTTTCGGCGGATGCCTCTAATTGGATTTAGGCGAAAATATATAAATCGGCATTTCGTCGATGTTGATTAGCATGCCCTTCTGCGCCTTGGCAACGCGGTACTTTGCAAAAACGGGCTTTTTCAGAATGTCTTTCGGCACCAGGTTATTCACAATTCGCGCAATCATCTTGTATAATTTGAATCCGGGATACCTCTCTTCACCGCTGGATTTATACAGGATATTCTTGCCGTAATCGTCTTCACACCATTCGTCGATGAGATTCTTCAGCTCGACGGAATCCGATTCCATTGTGAAGTCATAGAGGGAGCAACCAAGTCGCGAAATGTCGAAACTGGGGTTCGGGTCAATGACGGGTTTCTTGGGATTGAAATACGGCTCGCAATTGTACTGGGAATTGGCGTCGCCGTTTTCGGAGAAACTGTCGCTACAGAAACGGCGACCATTGAATTGGTAGATGGCGCGGCCGAAGTCGATGAGCTTGAAGATGCGGCCAAAGGTCGGCACGCGGTAGTATTGGCCCTCGAATAAATACTGGATATGGTCCAGGTCGGTTTTTACCCACATGATGTTGTTGGTGTGGAGGTCGTTGTGCGTGAAACTGAACATCTTCTGGTAAGTCGCGAGAACAATTAGGATTTGGAAGAGCGCGGCGAAAGTCTGTTTTGGCGACAGAGCACGCGATACGAGGAGTTCGTCGAAGGTTCCGTCGCACCTCTCTTGGAATATGAGTTGGACTGGGAAGTCGTGTAAATAGGCGAACATTTTTTCGTCGTCATCGTCGTCCTCGTCGCTGTAATCGGTATAGTCGGATGAGTTGTCGTCTTCGCCAGATGGCTTGCATTCGCCACAATAGGATTTTCCATCGACTGTTGTAAGGTATTTGTCGGATACTACTTCGCAACCACATTCGTCGCATTTGTTGGTGACATCATCATCGTCGCTAACAGTTGAATTGGATATCGAGCTGTCGTCGGATGAGTCAGAGGGCGCGCGCTCTCGTGCCTCGGCAATGTATTCAGTTTCGACGACAATGTCCTCCAAATTGTTGGAAGAAGATTTAACCGCGTTATCTTCGATTGTAGTGTCATTAGTTGATGATGACACAGTCGTGTCATTGGTTGATGATGACACAGTCGTATCATCTAAATCCTCTATTCCAAGGTCAATCGTTTCGTCTTCCGCAATATTCAGCTTGTCTCGGTTTCTCCGCGAACCCGGCCCCGACTTTTGATTGAAAAGCGCAAACGCAGTGTCATCCAAGTCGAAATACTTGGATATGTTCTTCGAAAAGTATTCGGAATCTTCCAAGAAGTCAATATCATCCGCAACATTGTATCTGAACCTCGACTGGATTCCCAGAAAAGACCCATAATATTGGACACCATGAATCCATCCGTGGTTCTCATGCATCATAGAGGTCAAATAAGAGAAGAATCCATCGACATATGCGGAGTTATTGGCGTCGAGTATTTTAGGAAAACACGTGTCCTTGGTAGAATCCAGCGTCGGGAGTTGGCGTATCAGCGGATTCTCCAAATCGTATTTGCCACGAAGAAAATGAAGTGGGTCCAATAGAGGCGACGACTTCACAAAAATCTTAGCATCTTGCGACTTGGTACCTTCAGACACCGTATTCAAACTGGTCACAATATTTCTGTGATTTAGCGTGATTTTCTGGCAATTGGTCGAGTCCATATTGAAAAACAGATTGTACAGCGGATTATACGATTGGAGCCCGCTTATGCGAAATGGATTGTAATCGTACAATGTTTGGTCATTATCGTCTTGTTCGGTCCATTGCTGTGCCATGGTTTCTAAATTGGGGATTCGAACCTTCTGATAATTCAATTTGAATGGATTCATTGGATGTAATGATATACCTAAATCAACCAATATTTATATTTGTAAACAACGCATATAGTTGTGCCTCTATACATCGGGTTTAGGGAAACCCTGGCGTTACACATGCGATTTAAATATATGAAACAATCCTATATTTCAATTTCTTCTAAATGACTCTTGAATTACGGAAGTTTGATATGAGGTCGATTACGTTCGACCCGAAAGAAAACAAAGGTCCCGTTATTGTCCTCATTGGGCGTCGTGATACTGGCAAAACCTTTTTGGTCAAAGATTTGCTCTACTTCCATCAAGATATTCCGATTGGTACAGTCATATCCGGCACAGAAGCGGGTAACGGTTTTTACGGGAAACTCGTGCCGAAACTCTTTATCCACGAAGAATACAACACGGTCCTTATCGAGAATGTGCTACGTCGCCAGCGCGCGGTGATGAAGCAGTGTAACCAGGAGATGGAGACCTACAAGAAATGCTCCATCGACCCGCGCACCTTTGTGATTCTCGATGATTGCCTCTATGATAACACGTGGGCGAGGGATAAATTGATGCGCGCCCTGTTCATGAACGGCAGACACTGGAAGGTGATGTTAATCATCACTATGCAATACCCGTTGGGTATACCGCCAAATCTCCGCACCAATATCGATTACGTTTTTATATTGCGCGAGAACTATTTAGCAAATCGTAAGAAGATTTGGGAGAATTTCGCGTCGATGTTTCCCACATTGGAGTCGTTTTGCTCGGTAATGGACCAGACGACCGAGAATTATGGCGCGTTGGTTTTGAACAACAATGCCAAGTCGAACAAAATAACGGACCAGATTTTTTGGTACAAGGCCGAGGACAGACCGGATTACAAGTTGGGGTCGAAGGAGTTCTGGGAATTATCGAAGAATCTTACGGACGATGATGAAGGAGACGAATATGACCCGAATGCGAAGCGAAAAGCGAAGGGAAACAATATTATGGTGAAGAAAACGGGGGGTTCGGGTGGGAAATGGTAAAATATTTTGTAAATATTATAGTTATTTACAAAATTATAAAATGATTATTTTACGTTTGCTTATTTAAAATATGCTTTTAAAAATAAAAGCATTATTACACTTAAAGATATATCAATTATACACTTATAATATGCAAGAATTAAATATAATCGAACTTATTGAAAAAGGTCCTCTATCTAAGCTGTCAAATGTTTGTAATAATAAATTATTGATAAAAATTAAAGAATACTTTACTAATTACGAGCAACAATTATTTATAAGTAATTTTTATTGCTATTTAAACTATGACCCAAATATAGAGTTTGTTATTGATTTGGATAATATATGGAAATGGATTGGGTTTGGACAAAAAGATACAGCAAAAAGGTTGATGGAAAAATATTTAATTGAAAATACAGATTATAAAATCTTTGCTCCGAATTTGGCCGGAGCAAAAAAAGAACAAAGAGGAGGACATAACAAAGAAATTATAATGATGACAATAAATGCGTTTAAACGTATATGTTTGAAAGCTGGAACAAAAAAGGCATGTGAAATACATAATTATTATTTAAAAATTGAAGATATTTTGACAGAATTAATAAATGAAGACGCAATCGAATTAAAACAACAATTAGAACAAAAAGACAATATTATACAAGATATACAACGAAATACACAATTAATAATAGAAACCGCAAAAATAGAAAACCAAAAAAATGTTGAAAAAGCAATAGTTTCTCAATTTCCCGTAAATACAGAGTGTATTTATATTGGAACAATTGATAATACAAATGAAGAAGGTGAAAAATTAATTAAGTTTGGTCATTCAAATGATTTGGGAACTCGTGTTTCGTATCATCATCATAATTCATATAATAATTTTATATTAATACATGCGTTCAAAGTTAAAAATAGAACAGAAATTGAAAATCTTATAAAACTTCATCCCAAAATAAAAAAACAATTAAGAAAAATAAATATTCAAGGTAAAAATAAAACCGAAATACTATCATATGATTCATGCTTTACTATTGACAAATTAATTTATTATATAAAAGAAATAATTCGTATAAAAACATATAGCTTAGAAAACTTTGATAAATTATTATTAGAGAATGAACAATTAAAGTCTGAAAATGAAAAATTAAAAGAAGAAGCAATAAAACTTAGCGTATCAAATAATGACTTGTCTTTAGAAATATCACAACTTAAACAAACAAACGCTATTCTTATAGATAAAACAAGAATAGTTGAAGAATCTGTTTTTCAGACATATACAGAAGATGTTATTTTAACTAAGTTTCATACTTTTATAAATAAAATGTGTATTGTTCGAAATGATGTCGAAGAATCATCTGTAAATATAGAAAGTCACTTTCGTATATGGAATAGAGAAAAACCAAAGAAGGAAGTTTTTCATGCGTTTAAAGATTATTTGGATAGACGATTTAAACCATCACGGGTTACAATGAATGGACAATTAGTTAACGGATATATAGGAGTTAAACTTTTAGAAATAAAACACAAAAAAAAGTTTGCATCACCAGTGCCAATCGAATCATTTATATTTCAAGTATGTAGATTTAATCCTTGCGGTAAGATATTTAATACTACACTTTTAACAGAATATCGCAAATGGAAAAAAAGCGTATCAATTGATATTGGTGAATCTGATTTAAAAGAAATAAAAGAATATTTGGATTCATCTGAATATACATTAAAAGCGACTGTTTGGACATCAGAAGGTTCAAATGAAGGATACTATGGTATAATGCTAAAAACAGATGACCCACCTTGTAAAAAAACGTCATCAACTGGTAAAGCAGTTGAAAAACGTGAATTATCATCTGGAACATTGATCGGGAGATGGGATACTATTGCAAAGGCAGCCAAATATGAAAATATATCAGCTGCAAAGATGAGCAGAAGTGTTAAAAATCGAACTGAATATAATGATTATTACTATTGTACATCTTAAATATTAAAAAGATTTAGCAAAATAATCTTACGGACGATGATGAAGGAGACGAATATGACCCGAATGCGAAGCGAAAAGCGAAGGGAAACAATATTATGGTGAAGAAAACGGGGGGTTCGGGTGGGAAATGGTAAGCACCGATAAAGCGAAGCACTCTGTATTTTTGTTTATTAATCACAATAAACAAAAATCAATTATCGAGTTCTCGAATTACGTTTGCCTCTCTTTGTCTTGCGTTTCTTATTCAATTTACGTTTTTTGGAACCGCCTGGTGATTCAAATAGGGCTTTACTAGGGGTTTGACTAGGGGTTCCAGGATAACCTCCAGGCGCATCATCCCCAAATAAGTTTCTTCCTTTATTAGCAGGTGTTCCAGAGCTCAATTTAATCGGACTTTTACCATGAGGGGACCGCAATGGCCTGTATTCGGGCGACTCACCTAACGCCATCATTTTGATTTTTGGAGACTCATCAAACTCGAATACAGATTTCGGTCTACTATTCTTTTTTCCAGCTATATCAACCCTTGGATTAATCCGTTTATCATATTTGGCGATTTCACTCTCTATATACATGGTTTCATCTCCAACTTCAATTGGAAAAACAATCCCACTAAATATAAAACTATCTTGGTCCGGATTACATACCATAATTTCATAGGTGCTAATCTCTTCGCCCTCCGACCGTGTCGAAGCATAACCAGGAACACTAGTTTTGCACAAATATTCGTAAAATATTTTGTCTTCTTCAAAGATAGAGTTGCTATAGCCAATCGTATTTGAATCTGGATTGTAACCATAATTTTCTCGCAATACGGTTTGAACGTCGGTTCGGTCTGATGCTCCATCGTAGATACCTTTCATTACATCCGGATTATCTAAATGTAATAGCTTGATGTCTTTGGTTGCGGTCCAGGCGTGTATAATGCCATATTGCTTAACATCTTCTGACGCAAGACCAAAAAATGTTGGAGCCGATTTAAGAACTACCGGGCTATCTGTTTTTCTATCTTTATTCGCAATGTAAAAAGGCGTATCGCCGCGATACAAAGTTGTTCCTTGCGAAATAGTATAAGTTTCTGGATTTGTTGAAGATTCCGCCTTTTGTGGTGTGAACATCTATATAATTATTGCCTAAAAATATTATTACACTCAGTACACCGACCAAAAAGAAAAATGAAACGAAAATCGTGTTATTTTTCATTTATGGTTGTAATTTAGCATAATGCGCGAAGCTATTATAGCAAAATAAAACCAACGTTATTGAATAGCAAAAATTATATACAATATATATATGCCACCCAAATCTAAGCCCAAACCAAAGAGGGGCACTGCTTCAAAAAGTGGCAAAGACCGAGTAATCACAACATTTGAAATTGGAGCTATACCACATTCCACTGTGTGGCCGCCCGTATTAAAAGGCGCAGTATCCGAAGGAAATGCCCTGGATATATTCTCGGACTATTGGGGATTAGAAGCAAAGACACACGGTGAAAAGGGGGCCAAAAACCCAACACATTTACGAGGGATTTCGGGAGTAGCCGACGCCGCATCTGTTTATAAAAAACAACCGGACGACCCATTTTGGGATGATATTCGCGATACACGCTGGGCTAAATATTTGGCGGGCGTTGATATAGAATCCGTGTCAATATGCGCGCTAACTGGGTTGCCATTTATTCCGACGATTGATGGCGATGACCTGGACCATTGCGAATCTGCGAGGCGAACTTCGTTGATGGGAATACCGATTTCCACCTTTAATTGCGGACACGGCGGTATATGGGACGATCGGGTTTTGGTCACACATACAATCCCAGAAGCGAATCGTAGCGCCGGCGAAGGCTCTTATTTCACGGGCACTCAGGAATTGCGTTTAGGCCGTTTATCGATGCTTTTAAACTCTAAGGCTAAGCTTGAACGGATTGACGGTGCTGTGCTGGAAGACAAACCCTGTTTTTCTTTGAAACATCCGTTCCACGAAATTAGTTTTATCGCACCCACCAGTGTAAAAAGGTTAATAAGTGTCGTTGACAAGAGAATGAAAAAAAGCGCGGTTTTGACAACAGCATTAAAAATTATCGAGAAAACCGGCCTGGACAAACATGTGAATGCGCATGTGGAAGATTTGAAAAGGTGGCCGACTTTACATGGGATTTTGGAAGTGATTAACCGACAAGTATGTGTAGATTTGAACACATTATTCACGGGTGCCAGAATACAAATGAATGGAACACAGCTTCGAGCCGTGGATGATATTTTGAAGCTCCCCACCGTTGGACCGGACACGATTGATTTGCGCGACCCGCACAGATTGAATCGCGAATCCAAAATATACATTTTTCCACCCTTTGGAAAGATAAACCAACTCTCGTTTTTAGCACAACGATTTGAGAATATACAGGGGTCCATATTTGAACGTATTTTAGAAATACTGTATGATATTGGTGAGCGAAAGGGGATGGGTCCTGGGACACATTGGGTTTCCACCTATGTAAATGCTGAAAAAACAAGCGGCGAACTGAAAGTGGCGCCACCCAAGCCGCCTCCGCCGCCGCCAAAAGAAAAGTTTGATATAACAAATCCAGCTCATTTGGCGGTTATTAAAGAGAGTATTGATGACTGGTTAAGGCTTAATATCAATGGTTCTGTGGATGACTATTTGGCAACAAATGGTATTACTAAAATAATTACGGGTTATGATGTTTCGGCGAGAGAATCCGTTGCAGTTAAAAGGTATATTCGAGAAATATTAGAAGTGGAACGCAAGGAAATGCGCGCCAAAATAACGAAGTCGGACAATGAACGGTTGAATAGTCTAATTAGTGCTCTTGAAAAGATAGATGATGATATTGCTGCAAATGCTGGTTCACATGTCAGTGCTAGTGCTAATTCCTATTCCGAAAGAGAAGACTCGCCCCCTAGTAGCAAAAGTACCAATAGCAACAGTCAAGGCCGTTATATCGGTATCGGACAAAGACGAACGCCAATATTTCAACCATCAATATTTAATAATCCGCGAAAACGAAAATCCAGCCCCAAGTCTAGTCCCGAGTCTAGCCCCAAGTCTAGCCCCAAGTCTAGTCCTACATCAAAACGAGGCCGTCATAGTAAGAACGGCGGAACACGCAAGCATAAGAAATAAATAAAAGTTTCATTTCATGTATAATATTTGAAATGAAAGTGGGCAAAGGCATTACATAGTTGGCATTACATAGCATTACATAGTCGCCAGATACATATTGAAATACCCATTCACCTTCACTATCTGGTACCCCAACACATCCCGCAAATAATTAAAAAGCGCCGCGCTCTCATTGTTCGACTCAAACAAGATTTTGGGATATCCCGCGCGCACAATCGTCTCCATTCCCCCCTGTAATACATACAGCTCGTTTTCCTCTACATCCATCTTGATAAACGAAATGCGCTCCTGGATATTGAGCGAATCCAGCGTTCTCACCTGGATTTCCTCGGTGCCAAGGATTTTGTCGGCGGGCGGAGCCCAAACCGTGGACCCCCCGCCATCATTGCTCACAATATGGAGAGTTTTCGTGCCAACTTGCGACTCATTGCCGAGGCCATATTCGTGACAAACGACATTTTGTGCTCCACTTAGCGCCACGCCGCCACACAAGGCGTAATATGTCTGGCGCTGAGGTTCAAATGCCAAGACTTTTGCCGAATAAGGCGCCAAAGTAATTGCATAACTGCCGGTGTGTGCGCCGATATCCAGGAAAAGCGCGTCTTTGCTACAAAACTGCTTACACCATTCGATGAGGTTGTTCTCGAATAAGCCGCGGTCGGAATAATAGGCGGTATTCACGGCGGGCATCAAATAAGTGAGCGAGCGATTGATGGAGAAAATCTGGTTGTCGCGGTTGTTGTCGGCGGCGGCGTCGGCATCCTTGGTCAAAATAATGTAGCGAGTGGTCATTAGTATGTTTAGAGGCAAATCTTTATATGGGTGAAATTATATAGAATAAGAATGCCAACCGTATATCCATATGATACACAAAGATCTATGGCAAACGGCTCTTATAAGTATCTTTATAAGGTAACGCCCGATGTGGAAAAAACCAACTACCCGAATGCTGGAATTATAATAACTCAGCCAATGGATGAAGTAATAGTAACAATAACCAACACGATAAAAAACAATTATGATTATCGAAGCAGAATGGTTATCGAAATACGTTATCGTAATAAACTAGTAAGTTTTGGATTATCATTGCCAATCATAGGAGGTTGGTATGTTCGAATCGTAGATCAAAGCGATCCAATATATACCAATTTAAATGATGTAATTAATGGCACTTATGATTTTATGGCTCATGAAAAAAATGAGGGTGATGTTATAATTGTTTATTCTGAGTGGTGTCCAAGCACAGCATATAATATAATTGCGAATCCGACTATTCTTCAATCGGACCCAAACAATGGGTTTGATTTTTTTCAAGATACAGTGGAATCTCAATTAAGGTTTATAGATAAATGTGTCGCAAAACTAGTTGTATATTATGATAATAAACCAGCGAATCAATGTATAAACAACAATGGAGATGTTTTGATAATAGATACGGACATCAATTTTTTTGAAACGGAAAAAAGAATATTAGAACTTCCTGAATTTTTATCAAAGTACGCAAAAGTTGTTATGCTCGTTATATATTTATTAGTATTCATGATTAATTTAAATATATTTGATGAAAAATATCAGAAAGGCGAATCCGATATTAAATATTACCAACAATTTAAATATTATATAAAATCCAATAGAATACCATATATAACATCTGAATTGATTATTGACACAATTGATTATTTACATCAAAACAATATTGACAATGCATTTCGTATGATAAAAAATTATTTATCTAAACATTTTAATATGTGTTATCGCGATGAGTTTGATACTACAGCTGGGTTAAAAAAATGGTTATTACATGTGTTTAATTTGTCGGCACCAGTCCCAACTTTTTCCAAATCAGCGATGTTAAGATGCAAACACACAATTTCGACAGAAACTCAAAAAAGTAAAAGAATAAGTAATGCAATTGATTCTCGTAAAGAAAATCGACAACAGGCCTTATTTAAAAACCGCAACATAAATGCGAACGACGATACAATTGCGAATGACGATAAAAAATGGTTATTCGATATAAATTGGTTATTTGATACGTGGAGAAAATGGTATATGCCAAAAGAATCATTATCATCAGTTTTTCATATAGTCAACAAGGGCGCTGGGTCTCGTCGCCCCAAAAAAATGAACTCCCGAAAAAAGCATTTAAACAAGAGGACCCATAAAAGTATAAATGCTCGCACATCGAAATCAAACCCAAAATGAATTATTATTGAACAATTTGTTGGACTTCTACGGTCGCGATAACAATATGGAGAAAATGATGAATATTATCAACGGCGAATCGCGGATTTCTCTGCGAATCATCGACTGGTTCGTCACCAATTTTGCCAAGAAAAACTTCACCGTGTATTCGATTCCCGCCAAGAACCGGTGTAGTACTGTGTATAATGGCGAGGAAAACATGGAGCGATTCAAGGTGTTCAACAGTTACAAGTTGGAGCTGAAAGCATATAGTAAAATCCGGTTCGACCCGTTTTCGCGCAGGGAGCGAATCATGATTCCGTATGCGGATGAGACGTATTTGGAGACGACCATTGGCCAGCTCAATTTCTTCAAATGGGCGATTGAGAATCGAGTGTTGGAATACATCGACGAGCATTATGATGCGATTGAGGCGGACATGAACTCGCGCAATAGTATTTCCAAGAAGAATGTCGATGAGCCGGGCGAAACAACGGACAACAAGACGCGCAAGAAGCGTGAGGAGTTGTCGGTGTCGGCGTGTAAGACCATTAAGAAGGAGATTGTGAAGATTGTGGTGAAGTTCAACTAAGAAGGGGAACCGCTTCGCTCATCCCCTTTAACCCCTCCTTAAGGGAAGCTGTGCTCCCCTTTAACCCCTCCTTTATTTTTCTCCTCCCTTTATGATTATGTTATATCGATTATCATAATCATAAGACCTTGTAAATTGGTTTATTTAACGCCTCTGCTTCTTGCGTTGCGACTGTTGTTTATTGTGTTGGCGCCTTCTCTTACCCGTGGTGTTTTTGCGCGTTCTGCGCCTCTTACCCCCCGCAAAGATGGCCTTACCCGGACTCACACTGTCTCCCGCAAATCCATATCTCAGCGGCTCTGCTCTCAGGTCCGCGCCACCACTCATTCTGCTCGAAAATGTTCCCGGCATCAGGTTGGTCTTATTTTGTAAATCATTGGGCAACACTTGTTTGGCTTCCATTATATATTAGAGGCATACAAAATATAAACGCAACCCGCCAATAATCACTAAATGTCTTGTGCCGTTGTGTTTGTATGTAACTTCCGTTACTTGGACAAGTTTGTCTCGACTTGCTCCAATTTGATTGAAATCGGCGATTATCGCGGTCCCATCGTCCTCGTCGTCGGCGACGATTTGCCCACTGTGGATTCGCATCCATTCATCTTGGAACACGCTCATCAAATCCAGGTCCGCCATTGTCCCGATATCACATTTTCGTCAAATGTCTACGCGGAAATACAAAAAACAAATCTCGCGTGTGGCAAAAGCGGATTCAAACTGTTTCAGTACCACAAGTTTCATATTTTCACGCCGTTTTTCAAACAATGGGACTACGTATTTTATGTGGATTGCGGGGCGAAAGTATATGCGCCCATTGCGCCCATCTTGGCGTCCCGGCGTCCCGGTAAAATGCTCGCGCACTCGGACGCATATCCCGCATACGAATGGACCCTTAAAGACCAATTTATGGAAAAGCCGCAACTAAAAAAGGACCTTGAAACCTGGTGGAATCTGTGCGCCGATTATTTCCAGTCCACGATTATGTTATTTGATACAAACCTTATTCATGATACTACATTCGACCGACTAGTTACATTGGCATCCAAATATACCAATTCGCGCACAAATGACCAGGGGATTTTGAACCTCTATTTTTCCAATACCTGGGAACAGATTCCTTTGGGCGACGATGATACTTATTATTATGATTTCAATATTCGGTACCAAGACAAGCCGTATATTATGACAAAATATGTGGTGTTTAATGATTAAGAAAAAACAGATTGAGCATATAAGACGCCATTGGAGTCTTCACCTTTATAAGACGCCATTGGAGTCTTCACCTTTATAAGACGCCATTGGAGTCTTCACCTTTATAAGACGCCATTGGAGTCTTCACCTTTACATGCCCGTCTTCAGCGTGCTAACCAGGATAAACGAACATATAGCTTCCAACCATTGGCACCCTTTGCTATTCGGTTCCACGTAATTGGTATCCGCATTCGTGTCAATATGGAGAACTCGGTAGTTCTTGGTCTCGTGACAAATCGTATGTACAACCGCATCGTCGCACATTATGTAGCCATCGTCACACTTGGTATCGACCAACCATTTCTGGTGGTAATGCGCGCATTTTTCCAAATAGGCCAGCGGGATTCCTTCTTCACCTTGTCGGTTTCGTTTGGAGATGCGGCGATGGCAAGTCTCTGGACTGGAATCCAGATAAACCACGGCGTCCATGCGGTATTGGCCAATGAACTCGCGATACCATTCCGTGTAGATATTGTATTCGATGTTCTCGACGATGCCGTCATCGTGAAGCATATCCATGAATATGTTCTTGTCGGCACATAGGGAGCGCTCGATGACAATGATTTCGCAGTCGGGGTTTTTGGCGATGGCGTTTTTGAGTAGAGCTAGGCGACTGATGTAGGCCATAACCTGGAATGTAAATGCGTATCGGTGCTGGTCTTTGTAGAATTTCTCCAAAATTGTGAGTCCATTGTCATCGCGAAACTTCTCCCACATATCGACGGGTTCTTCGAGGAATAGAATCTGGCCGACCATATTGGGGCATCTTTCTGCCAATGCTGGTCTGAGCTTGGCCAACAAGGTGGATTTACCAGTGCCGATGTTGCCTTCAATGCTTACGATGATGGGTTTTCTGTTTGCTGACATTTTATGTATTTGGTAGCCGTTATTTTTATATTCTATTGTTCTGGTCAATTATTTTTCAATTTTTTAACACACATTCGTAGAATGTGTGTCAAACAACACTTCGGCTATGAAACTATCGTTTCATATCCAAACAATTTTTTACGCCCCCGTTAGGGGGGCATAAACAACACTTAAAAACCAAAACTGGTGTTTCGGGTTTTAACAATTTTTTAAGAAACGCTCAAAGTGTGTATCATACATATTTTCTCATTTACTGTGCTTCGCAAAAACACTAATTTCACAGCACATTGACTCCAATATCTTTCAGATAATTCATATTTCGATTGAAACCAGTTGGGCAATAATATTTTTTTTCACTTTTATTTTGTTTTTTTCTTGTTTTTGATAAAGACCCACCTCTAATATTTGAGAGCTGTATTTCCCAATCAAAGTTTGAAAATACTCCCTTCAAATAATAGTTCATAAACTCTTTTATCCATGGCCTTAAAAGACGACATCTGTCTTGTTTTGGAATTAAATGAAAGAACTCCGAATAAGTTTTAGAGTTTGTGTAAAAGTTTTCAAGTTCAACACGAATATTCGTTGGGACTTTTGTAATTTTAAGAAAATCAATATATTCTATTGGTTTTTCAGTTATATCATTTAACATTTTATTAACACGAACACGATAAGCATTATGTTTTGTAGTATCTTCTTGAACCGCACGAAAATGTTTTTCATACCAAGTTTCACCATTGTATGCAATTGATAAATAGTATAATGGCATTGGAACTAAATTGGTTCCTTTTTTAATTTGCCTTGACCGATTTTTTTCCAGGTCTTCGTCGGTTGCGCATTCAATTGAAGACATATCATCAAATCTAATTTTTTTCAGTTCTGGATGCAAACTTTTAATATGCATTAAAAGTGTTTTTATCATAATAATAGAACCTTCACCTCTATCAAGTGGCGCATAAAGAGAGCATTCTTCGTCATACATTGCATGTGGAATAGAAGCCGAAACTGCCACATTGTTATCATATTGAACTGAAATATTAACACAATCTCGAATATTTCCACCAATTTTATAATTAATTCCTGTTATAACACCATTCCATGTTTCAATATTATTAGTTATAATAAATGTATATTTACCTTTTTTTACTTCCATTTTGTATATTATATAAAAATAAAAATTGTTTGGTTGTTGGCAAAACCAACTGCCAAAGTGTTGTTTGAGAGACGCTCTTTGAGCGTCTCTTAAAAAATTGTTAAAAATCGAAACACCAGTTTCGGTTTTTAAGTGTTGTTTATGTCCCCGTTAGGGGGCATAAAAAATTGAATAACTGTGTGTATCTAGTACCGAAAGCAAATAAAAATGACTGAATCTTTTACCTACAACGATATGGTGAGCGGCCGATACGGCAAGGCCCCAGAAGAACAACGAATCCACTTGATGAACGAATCCGAGATGGCCGCATTTTGCGAATGGCGCGCCCGGGCCAAGATGGTCACCGACTACAAGCGGTATTTAGCATTAAATAAACGCGCCTTCATAGTCGGTCAAAACCTAGTAAATCGCTGGGAATTAGAACGCGAACTGTTTCGCATTTATGTGCGATATGCGGTGAAGGAAGAAGACTTCGACCAGACATTCAGCGACCTCACGTACCATTATAAAAAAGATGTCATTGCCGCACGGAATCGGCTGGCCACCTTTATGCAGCATCTGGACCCAATTCGAATCCGGAAACTCGACCCCAATTTGAAACGGATATGGGTAAAGACATACAATTTCCCGCAGCATTGGCGAGCATGTGGATATCGGGCAGAGTTTAGCAAATTGCTCGACGCCAAGAAACGGATAGCAACAGCGTACCGACGTAGTAAAAATAGACCTAATATATAATAACCATGTTATCCGTGCTGAAACAAATATTGAGTGTTGCTATTTTTTTGTTTATGGCGTTTTTGATTGGACACACGATATATGTTCGGTTTGAACGACCAATTCGTGAAGGTTTAGAGGTGGATTTAGCAATGGATGCTTCTGGAAACTCGATTGCCGCCTCAGCCGATGAGTCATGTGATATCACAGATTCAAACAAACCGATTGAGCTCGCAGCAGCATTTGAAAAGGTGAATAAACATACGGATATGATTCGGTCGTTAACAGAATCCACGGAACCCGCAATTCCTTTGAAAATTGACAAAAATGGCGACCCGGAATACCTTGTGATAACCAACTTGAAATTGCTAGTGAATAATGGGATTGGAAAGAATGAAGCGAGTCTTAAAGCCATATATGACCAATACATTGGCAATCGTGAAATTACATTGTTGACAACGGATTTGAACTTGATTAACATAAATGATTCTGCGACGACGCCAGCAACGACGACGCCAGCAACGACGAAGCCAGCAACGACAACGCCAGCAACGACGAAGCCAGCAACGACAACGCCTTCGGAGATAGCCGCTATTCATGGAAAAGAAATTGGACTGATGTGTCGCATAAAGACAGTCATTGATGGACACCAGACGTTGATTGACCGTATTTTAGAGAAAAAGTCTGACGAATAATACCGATTTTCGTTTCTTGGACTAAAATATAGGCCGATAATGCTCACAAAACCTGCTTCCACAATGTTACCGCCAAAAAATAAATATGTACAGATTCAACAAATTGATTACTCGAAATTGATTCGTGAACCAAAAGCCACCGATTTTGCCTCTATTAATTTGGAAGTCAATGAATATGATAAAGCATTTGATGGTAAAAGATCTACGATGATTTTAAATGGTACCCCACCGCTTGGCAGAATATATTTTCAACCCACTGGTGAAACATGTCGTGATAAAACTGGAAAAATGGTACCGCGATATACCGTGATTGATTCTCACCGTAAAGATGCGAAATTGATGGATATGGCGGAACGAGATTTCAATATGGCTTCTAAATTGAGGATGCCGACTGATAAGCAAATCAAAGAAAACAAATGTGTTCCCGTGACAATCCGTACAGTTAATGGGATAGACCCGCGTGGCAAAGAGACTCAATATGTATCTGAGTTTGATGCTGAAAATATCTCACCGGATATTAGAGAATCGATGAGTACTGTCAATAAAGATAATGGTGCCGCTTCGCCTGATAATGGTGCTGCTTCGCCGGATAATGATACTACTCTGAATATGGATGCCGGGCAAAACCTGTTTATTGGTTCGGTCGCAGTACTTGGATTGTATCTGTTTTTCAAAGTGCTTTACAAACGCACACGATAAATATGCGCAGCGTAGACCGATAAATACGCGCAGCGTGCTACTAAATTATAATATCATTTGCGCCAATGATATTATTATTCAATCTATTTATGGTTGCGACGACTCTTATTTTGATTATGACGGCCAGAACGCTTTGATTTTTTGCCTCCTCTCTGATTTGATGTTCTGTTATTAGTTGATGTTTTGTTCTTTGACTTAACAAGGATATCTTCAAGGTCGGCCTTTGCTTTTTCATGGGCTTCAAACGCTTTTTCTACAATATACGCTTTACTTCCAGGTTTTCTCTTATCAATATCATCCATAAGTGCTTGTCTATTGGTATCTACGCGATGTAATGTTCTTTTTAAATCAACGCCCAATAATGCTACTGCGTCTTGTAATTTTTTGACAGCATCTAGAAAGGTGTCTTTGGTATCTACGACATGTTGTTCTGCACGTCTAATTGTAGCCGGACTGGACATATTATATAATTTGTATATAATATGTTTTACGCCTTTGCGCTTTTATATCTTGAATCGGATATACAATTGGTGGGCAACAAGTCCGCCAAAAAGCTGAGCAGCAATGTAGGGGAATAGCTCAGAGGAAGGCAAACTTCCAGCAGAGGTCATCGCCAAAGAAACTGCGGGGTTGAAATGTCCACCCGATGTGTTCTTTGCCAATAGGATGGCTAAAGCAAGCGCAGCACCAGTTGCCAAAGGGTTGCCAATCGCCAAAATTACATAAACGAAAAAAATAGTTCCAACGAATTCGACTAAATAGTTGTACATTATATCCTATTTGTAGATTTTTACTAATAGAGGGAACCCCTTAAGGTCGGAGCAGGGCTCCTTTAAGGTCGGAGCAGGGCTCCTTTAAGGTCGGAGCAGGGCTCCTTTAAGGTCGGAGCAGGG
>JACCDM010767936.1_pt1 | contig 55747 bp, 70 predicted proteins | sample 7445851 | NCBI WGS metagenome assembly JACCDM01 (sample SAMN15323438, study PRJNA562643) | freshwater metagenome | isolation source: river surface water | place: USA:Blue River Watershed | collected 2017-08-16
GTCTTGTCGTTTGGTGGGGTGCTGTTGTTCGTCGACGGCCAAACACTCACTCGAGTGGGGCAGACCAGCTATAAGATTGACCTGGGCAAAATGCAGCTGGTCGACATGTACTACGAGTCGATCAATTACCTGGACATGACCAGTTTGGGCCTGAACACGGCGGCCGCAAACAACCGGCAGATCGTCAAAGACGACCTGATCACCGAATCCGTTGTACGCGCTTGGTTGAAACTGAGCCAGTCATTCGTGGTGGTCCTCAACACTCCCAGCCTCTACACACAGCGCAAGTACCTGGGGCGTTCTGGTTTCCCTGGCATCTACTTTGCGCACACGCAACCGAACAATCCGATCGTTTTGGAAGACGGCCGCTCGCCATCGTACTGGACGGAGTACGACGACAAGCAATGGCGCGTGACGCTCTACAACAACGTGGTGGGCAACGACCTGTTCTACACCAATCCGGCACCAGCGTGGCGGACTGTCTCGGAGTCACACACGCCTGGCGATCCAGCGCGCATCAGTCGCGCCTACGAACTCGAGATTGGTCGAGACTACTAAAACAGCATAAAGGAGGCGTAGGCCTCCTTTATGCTTTCAAGCCATCCTCACGTGCGCATTCACAGCGACGCCTGCAGGAGGAGCCACATTCAGCGAGTTGAGCATCGTGAACTGACTGTTGATCAAAGAGCCGTACTGGTGGAAATCGTGGCTGATGAGAAACACCTGCGGGAAGGTGCCTTCTTCGATGATGTTCCTGACCACGTGCATGGCTGACGTCTTGTGCGACGCATCCAAGGTTCTGCCGAACTCATCCAAAAAGAGAGGCAAGTCCCTTTGAGGTAGGTACGACATGGCTGTGACTTTGAAAGCCAGATTGATCATCTCCACCTGACCGGTCGATCCGCAAGAAACGTCTGGGATTGGCGATTCATGCCCCTCCACCATCATCGGAAACTTCCAATCCAGATCGACAGTCACCCCGTCCAAGAACCCGCACGACTGCACCTCCATCGAGTACGTCCACACTCTGGAGATGAACGCGTTCATGCGGTCGACGAAGTTCTTGATGAAGCCAAACAAGCCTTCCGCAATGAGGCCTTCAGTGGGCGACATTCGCTTAACCAGGATAGAAAGATCCTTCTCCCGCAGAGACAAAGTCTCGACCTGGCTGGCCAAGTTCTGAACCAAGTTCTTCTGCAAAGAAATATTGCCCAACAGCTGCTCTTTGGTGGAAAGCGTGTTTCGCACTTGGCGGATCATTTCGTTGTACGCGCTTCTGCGGATGGTCTCCATCCGCTCGCGCTGCGAATCCTTGCGAGACACTAGCAAGGCTGAGAGCTTGTCTCGCACCGAGACAAGCTGCTTAAGCCTCGTTTGCTCTGTTTGCAGGATGTGCTTGTGTGCTTGAGCTAAGCTGGCTTCGTGCGCAGATTCGGACATCTGCTTATTCAGATCGTCCCGATGTTGAATCAAAGATGCCAAGTCTGCACTACCGACTGCGGCCAAGCTGCGCCTCAGCTCTGTCTTTTCCACGATTTCCACAGACAGAGCTTGCATCTCAACCCACAGCGCCAAATCTGAACGCATGGAATTGAGTATGTACAGCGCCTTATCTGGGGAGTCACTCAAACAACCGCACTCTCGAAGGTGCTCCCAGTAGTCACTGAGGCCCGGATGAGCTTGCGTGATTTGGTGGAACTGTCGAAAGCCGGCACCATAAGCAGTACATGCGTCGATGAAATCCTGGTTCGCCTTAATCTGTGCGTCGTGTTCGGCCAGCTTATCAATGAGTTCTTGACGCTCAGCCTTGAGTGTTGCGTACGTGGACTCTTTGAAAACCGTCGAGAATGAGTGGCTGCATTTAGGACACTCCAGATCCGGATTGTCTCTGTGCTTTTCCTGGTGATTGATCTGGGTGGTGACCACCAGCAGGCGTTCCGCCGACAATGAACGAATCCGCGCAAGCTCAGCAGCACGCTCGCGTGACTGCTGAAGAGCCGTTTGGTTGTAGCGCTTATTCGGATTGACCGGTAGGTCTGCGAACAGTTGTGCCAGCTGTCCGTGCAGTTCCTCAAAAGCGATGCTTTCGTACTGTGCGTTGGCGGGGGTAAGACCTGGCAAAAGCAACTGGGTCTGCACTTGGCTCACACGGGAGCTTGCTTCGGCGATCTTACGATCGAGCTCTTCAACTGAGCGCGCTTCCGATTGCTGTAAAATGCCTATCTTCTCCTGGACCTTGGAGAGTTCCTTGTCCAGTTGCTCAATGCGACCACTCTCGCGGAGGTACTTTGCTTGTTCGGCGTCGATCAACGCACCGTACTCACCAATCGAGGTTGTGATGCCTTCACACTTGTCCCACAGATCGCTGAGCGTCTTTGCTTGACTAAGTATTTGATGCTCAAGCAAGATGTCTTGATTATCCAGCTGCTCGAACGTTCGCTCGATGGGTTTCCTTGCTTCCATCAGAGCGTTCAAGAAATCCGTGAGGACGCGGGTTTCCTCGACCAGTGCCTTTTCTTCGTCCTCCAGAATCAATTTCTCAGATTCCGCTGCCAGGGTGTTCTTGGCGATTTTAATCGCACCTGAGACGTCTCTGAGCTTATCCTTGAGGGTGTTGTAGACCTTGATCGCGTAATCGTAGTCTTCGTCATTGAGTTTGACAAAGACATCCTTGCGTCGAGCTGGAGACATCTTATCGAACGTCTCGCGACCCAAGAGCAAATGATGCAGCTCCTGGGTGTAGCCGAAGTGCTGCTTAACAAGCTCTCTCTGCACGGTGATCGTGCCGCCCTCGTTGAGCTCCTCATCATCGACGAGGAACGAATGCGGATGAGGGGTTCCGAATTTGGAGCTGAGCTTGTAGATCTTGTGATTAGCTTGAAGGTGAATGACCTTATAGCCGTTCTTGGCGAAGTCCGAAGGAACAGCTGGCAGCGGAGACAGCTGCTCAAGCAGTGAAGATTTGCCCGAACCATTGGTGCCCAAGATCACTTGAGCAGAGGCCGTGAAGTCGATCTCTAAGACTTCAAACTGGTTCAAGCTAAAGCGCTTGTAACCACGCAGTTCAATTCTTGTTATCATTGCGGACACCTTTTATACAAGATGATCCGCCCAGGTAAAAACAATGCCCGAGAAAAACCTACAGCAACAATTGTTCCGTCCGGAGAAGCTCCAGCTCTCCAAATTTCACTTCTACTCGTACGGCATCGTGGCCGAGCACAAGGCACCGTCATCGAACATCATCGAAGTCACGCCCGTCGAAGAAATGGCGTTTCTAGACGGTTTCGTCACAGGCGACGAGAAGGTCGTGACCTCGGCAGGTACGGACTCTTCTGGCACACCGTACGAGACCTCAGTCAAGACAGCGGCGACCGTCCAGGCAGAATGGCTCAGGCTGAGTTGCTCAAATCGCTTGACTGCGCCTGATGTGAGGCGTAACGCTCCGGTGATGATCTACCAGTTCGGCGACTCCGACAAGTACTACTGGACAACGCTCAAGGACGACTCGCATTTGCGAAAACTCGAGACGGTTGTCTGGGGCATCAGCGCCACCAGGGACGAAGGAGCCACGCCTTCGCACAATAACCTGTACTACTTCGAGATCTCCAGCCATCGAAAACTGGTAACGTTCCATACGTCTCAAGCCGATGGCGAGCCTTTCAGCTACGACTTTCAATTCAACACGAAAGACGGGCAGGTCACGCTTAGGGACTCTGCGGGCAACTACTTTCATCTCAACAGCGCACTGAATCAGCTCAGGATGCGAAACGTCAATGGTTCATTGATCGACATCACCGGTGAAGTGGCCACGATCGAGACCAATTCCGAGATCAACTTGAAATCAAAGAAGATCACGACGACGTCTGAAGAACTCATCCACGAAACGGTGAAGATGCAGACCACGAGTCAGACCAACGAGGTTACCAGCTCTGAATTGACGCTCAGTGCGAACACGGTAATTGCAGGCCCTGCATTGGCCATCAAATCCAAACGCGTCAAGATTGCGAGCTGAAATGCCCACTAGGCGAATCATCCGGGACGGCGACAGGTCCGATCATGGTGGGTACATTGTGGCCAAGGGCAGTCGAGTGCTCGTCAATGGTCGATACATGTGCGTTGATCAGGACATGCACGTCTGCCCTCGCGACGGCCATGGAACAACGCCCGTGACCAGCACAACAGTACACCAATCGAATGGTCGAGGTTTCATACGCGCTGGCGATAAAGCGCGCTGTGGTGCCGCCATGATCGGCGGCAGCGACACCTTCGAATCTGAGTAAGCAGCATAAAAGGTGGGGTAGCCCCACCTTTTATGCTGTCGATCATTCGTAGACCACTTCCGAGAACTGACGCATCAATCGAAGCGTTTGGTACGCGGTGTGCAGCAGCACCGAATGTCCGCGGTAGTAGCGATCGAGGAAATGCTCCACCACGGCGCGCGGCAGCAAGTTCGGGTTGGAGTTGGCCAAGTCGATGAGCTTATCGCCATAAGCGTGCATCTTGTCGAAGTAGCCTTGCTGATGGCCCAGGAAGTCAGAGGCGTCCTGCACCAACTTCAGGCAATCGGGAATCATCCGCTTGGCGTCTTCCGGATGAATGCTGAAAGAGCCGACATGATTGTCGTGATGGTTTCTGCCGAACGCTTCGCAGAAGTTGTACCACGAGAGCATGTGCAGGAGCTGTGAGCCGTTGGCCACCTTGGGGTCACCGGCCATGTGACCGTTCATGATCCAGACGAAAGAGTACGCACCCGTCGGATCGATCACGTCTCCGTGAGGCGTGGATTTGCCTTTGTGCTTCCACTCCTCGAAGCGCCAGCCGTCTGGGATGACGATCTGGAGTTCGCGCTGGTAGGAAGCGTAGTCCTTGACCAGTTGGTCTTTGTTCCAGCGATCGAAGAAGGTCTCCAAAGTGGAGTGGATCTTTCCGAAGACTTTAAGCTGAGATGCTTCGATCTTCTCGGCGGCCTTCATGGCTTGGCTGAGCGAGTGCATGCCAACGATCAGCTTGTCTTTGCCGCCGAAGAACGCCAATGGGCCGTTGGTGCGGCTGCCCGGATTGCGGCGGATGGGTTTGTTGGAGCCGAAGAGTTTGGTCAACTCGACTGCCATTTCGACGGGATCGTCCGTCTTGGTTTTCTTTTGCCCGAAGAGACCAAAGAAGCCTTCTTGGGCGACATCGTAGTCGATGTAGTCGGGGCCTCGAGAAACCGCGATGGCGTGCACGTCAGCGCAGCGTTCATCACATTCAGGCCGAGCAAATGCGACCTCAGCGACTTGGTCTTTGCCCGCTTCCTTGTTGGAGCGGAAGACTTGGTCGTAGAGCTGCTGAATGAAAGCCTTTTGCCGCGGCTCGGTCGTCTTAGCCGAGATAGGGTTCGTGAACCCTTCTGGAAGGTTGGGTACTTCCTTGGGCTGGCCTTCGGCGAACTCGAAGTCCATTTTCACGTAGTTGCAAAGTTTGCCTTCGTTGGTTTCGAAGACATCGACTTCCCACTTCTCTGGCCGGCCTGGCACGTCGAAGTAGTAGCGCGTTTTGATCATGCCGCACGAAGACATTTTCTTGAAGGCATTGAAGAAGTCCTCCGAGATCTTGTCGGTGGTCTCTTCTTCGCCTTCTTGCGCCGGGATCTTGCTGGTGATGAAGTATTCGGGATTGGCAGTGCCCACCTTGCGAACGCGAATGCGCCCGATGCGCGTGCTGCGATCGTCAGCGAACTGCTTGAGCTCCCATTGTTCCTGACGCTCACGGCGAACGGCCGTTTGCAAAACAGCCACGTCTGCCATCTTGGCGTAGAAACAGCGCTCGTCTTCGATGCTGGTTTTACCCAGCTGCTCTTCTTCAAGCGCGATGCTATTGCCCAGCTCGTGTAGGGCGATGATGCCGGTGTTTTTCATACCACGAATTTGACGATGCTGGCGATGATGTCTTTGATGATTCTCAGCACTTCAAGGGTGTCGTCTGAGAGTTCGATTTCATCGCCAGTGATTTCAGGATAGATCGCGAAGAACGCGGACGTCAGCAACAGCACGCAGATGATCGCCAATCCGGCAATCATGACGTACATGGACACCGTGCTCTTGAGCAGATCTGCTTTTGCCTTGATGACGGCGGCCTCGCCTTGCGCGGCCGCCTCAGGCTTTTTGTCATCCTCAGCAGCGAGAGCAACCACCTCGATGGCTTCTTTCACTTCCTTGAACGCCTCGCCGGTTGTCTTTCCCACGTCATTCTTTCTTCACGTAGTTGGCTTCTTGCTTGACGTACCACTCCTTGAGCGATTCCCAGCGCAAGTTGCATTTCGAGAATTCCTTTTGCAAACGAGCAGCGTAGTCAGCAAGCATCTGTTCTCGACGTTGCAGATCGGCGGCCAAGTACTCGTTCTTGGCCGGCGGCAATTCAGACAGATCGCATGTGCGAATCAGGTCATCGGCCGGCTTGACCACGACGTACTCGGTCCGGGTCACCACCTTTGTGGTTGCCAGGCAGCCGCTCAGTAAGACGGCTGCCAGCATCAGGAAGATTGTTGCAAAGCGTTTCATTGTGTTTCTCCAGTTTGCGGTGTTTGAGAAGAGGCGTCTGCGGGTAACTCGTTGGCGCACTCGGGTGGGATTTCGTCAGGTGCGTACAGCCCGCAATGGCCTTGCCAGATGTCTTCGATCAGGACGGCCGAGACAGCATCGTCCTTTTCTTGGGCCGTGAGGTCAGGATCATCACGAATGACTTCCACCTTCTTGGTCACGACCTTGACGCGGTCTCGGTATTTGACCTCAACGACCTTCTCGGCTTTGCGAACTTCCTCGAGGGTCTGTTCCGTGATCCGAGCTTCATTGCGAATTCGCTTCTTATCTTCTTCGAGTTGTCGAATCTGATTGTCGCGGTCTTGGATCTCTTTGGCCTGACGGTCGACGGTGACCGAGAGCGCCGTGATCTTTTCCGACGACTCGGCAAGATCACTCTTCATGCCGTAGTAAGTGCTAACCAAGAAAGTCAGCACTCCTACGAAAAACAGGGAGAGCAAGATGGTCAGGAAGTTTTCCTTCAACCACTTGAAGATGGGGGATTGAGTGAACAACAGCTGAAACATGAGAGTCCTCACATTGTGGTAACCAGGGAGTGGACCTGTCCGGTCCTGTACGCTTCGTACAACGAGAGTGCCACAGCTGAGGCATCCAAGTTGTGCTCGTCTAGATAAGGCGTGTGTCTGCGCAAGTGCTCGCCCAAGAGCGGATGGGTGATCAAAGCTGCGGCCATTTGATCCTTGTCAGCGTTGCCCTTAGCGCCGACGGCGCGTTTGACGCTTGGTGGATCGATGAGATACAGAGGTCGATTGATGTCGTACTCGCAGACAGCTTGTTGAGCCGCTGCGAGTGCTTCTTTCAAAGCCCCGAACGCATTCGGACGCTTGGTGTTGTAGAATGGCGACTCAGACGCAATGCCTATTGGTTGCTCGCAATGGAGGATGTTCAAAAGAGCATACTTCAGTGCCTCGAGTCTGCGTGCGCGATCGCCGTACATGGCGGCGGTCCAGCTGCTAGCTGATAGACGGTCACCATTGAGTGTCATCGGCGCAATGCCGGTGATTTGCATGGTCAATCCGTCGAATTCCAGGACACTCACGCCCATGTTCGTGGTACCGGGATCGATACCTACCACACGAACGAGAGTGTCACCCGAGTACACTGGGAGCATTTTCTTCCAATCAGGACAGGACGAGCAGCGGCTCTGCAGAGCCGACGTTCAGGGTTGCATTGATGCCGCCTCGCGACGATGCGACTTGGTAGTAGGTCTGGATGAACGAGGCGATTTGGGTGGCCACCGCTTCGTCGAAGAAGCTGGCGTCAGGCAGAGAGATCTGCTTGGTGTCGGAAGTGCACAGACCCACTTCGGAGATGATGGCGTAGCTCTCATCGCCATAGATGATGCGTGCGGCTTCCAGCATTTCCGCACACTCGGCCGCGGTGAAGACCATCGGCACCACCATGGAGACGATGCCGTATTGGTTCTCGAGCGGATTGACGCCGCCGGATTGCAGGACGGGCGGTGTCGGGTTGAGGTCGTCTGCCGAAGGAACATGTGTCGCGAAAGACTGGACGTTGCCAGTCTGGGTGCGGATCTTGCTGGTGATGGTGCCGGTCGACAGGTCGAAACGCTTGGCGTAGTAGGCGATGTACTGCTGGCTGTTGTAGCTGACCTGCGCGCGCAATGCGTAGTTTGCCCGCTCTGCTGGCGTAAGGTCGTTTGCCAGTTCGCGCAGCACGAAAGGCATGTGTCCGTACAGTGCCGCATTGGTGGACACGTGTTCGCGGAACTTGGTGAGCGAGACACCACCGGCGCCATCGACACTGGTGTGTGCTTTGTTGCCGATCGTCATCAGGTTGAGGGTCGGGATGTTCACCGGAGCTTGTCCGCTTTGGATGCCGAATTTCTCGTTGAGCGTCGTGTACTGCTGAATCTCCGGCATCTTGCCGGTCAGCAAGGCAGTCTGGATGCGGCTGCCGTAGAGGGTGCGAACAACTGATTCCATGTTTTGCTTTCAGAAATGAGGGTCGATTAAATGGGTTCGAAAGTGATGGAGGCGTCGAGGCCTGTGCGAACGATGATGCCGCGCGAGTCTTCCATGCTCAAGCTCGCAGTGGCTAAGCGGTTGACCGGCAGGTCCACCGTAAAGGTCGGAACGAACGACATGGTGGTATCGACCGTTGTTTGGTTCGACCCCAACGTCTCTTCGTTGAAGACTTCTTGAAAGTCAACGTCCGTTGTCAAATTCAAGACGCCCACGTTCATGCCGTTGGCGACGGAAGCAGTGAGGTCACTCACGCGCACGTCCGGCCTATTGGCTGGAATTGAGTAACTGGTCGCTGGAGTGTATGCGACCTGGATCGAGTAGCTGCTGAGCTGCCTGAGCATGGCAACCATAGCGGCCTGCACCCGCGCTGGGTCAGAGCTGATGTTGATGTTGACGCCGGTGGCTTGCTCGAAGATCGTTTTCGCGAATTCGAACCAATCGGCCTGCGTGTATGTGGCGCCGTCAAAGCCAATCCGCTCAAGAAACTGGGAGAACAAAACACCCCGATACGGGCCGGTTTGTTCTGTGAGGCTCGGCAGCGCAACCAGTTTGTTCTCAAACATGGATTCAGCCACCATCTGCCCCATGGCTCTTGCCGCCGGATGACTCTTGAAGCTGTAGAGACGATATTGCCGCTGGCCATTGATGTAGACAGAACTGCAATAAGCTTCGAAATCCTGAATGTCCAACATCCCTGGTGGTTCAGGGGGCGCGTTGTCGATCAGCAACTGGATGTCTTGGGGCGTCAGCAGACGCGTGTCTACGATCTGTTGCAGCTCAAGCAGAGTCGGTTGAGTCGATCGGCGAACATAGCTGACGCCCAGCATTGGCACCCGCTCCGGCATCTCGAAGTCACCTTCGCCATCGACGGGCTCTTGCGATTTGAGCAGGCAATAAGCCCAGAGGGCGACAGCTTGTTCTTGATTGATCAGGATCGGCACTGTCTCGCCGGGAGGATACAGCTCCAGTGTAGAAACGTACCTACCCATGGCTACGGTGTGTACCCACTCGTTGAAGACGATCTCGTCCGGGGCCTGAATGTACGTATCTGAGTTTGTGTCCAGAGACGCTTCGAACACCTTGGTTGGCATTTTGCCATCCTTGGTTGTTCGCATTTTTGAACGAATCGCGTCTCGCTGATTCTGGTGGAACTCCGGATTACCGGCAGCCTGCGAGTTGATCAACGTAAACGCATCATCCAAAGACGAATTCGTCTGAGGAAAAAGCTTGGCGGTCGAGTTGGCAGGAAGACGAACAAAAACAGGCTCTGGCGTGATTGCCCCGACGTCTTTGGGGTTCTCGTACAAGATCGAGCCGGAGTCTTGCCTGAACTCCAGCTCAAAGAGGGCCATGTTTCTCTTTGTCAGCAGCAAGTCAACCAGGCTCTCGAAGTTCTCTTGGGAGCCTGCATGTTTGCGGTACCTGCGAATGTTGCGGTAAAGACCGAGCACCTGTTCCCGAGTCATTTCGGGAAGATAGGTGTCGAGATAGCCGTGACTTCTCAAGTACTGGGCAATGTGGAACGAGTGTGCTTGATTTGTCTTACACGCTCTGGTTCTGAGGTTCCAGACGACCGGAACGATGTTGAGGGAGAGCTGCGCAAAAAAAGAAGCGACATACAGGTTGTCGGTCCGCGCGTACTGGGGGTTAAACCAGCGCTGCACGAAATTGTAGACCCACGTCTGCAAGTTGGTGATGAGCTCGGTCTCCCACTCTTCGACGTAACGCGCGTCGTAAGTCAGAATCGCACCATTCTTCGCATCGATCGCTTCCTGAATATCGACGGGGTTCAAGATCCCGTGAATGAGCAGCTCCGAGTCCGGGTAGCGGCCGAGCAATTCGTCGTAGTAATAGCTTCCATAGCGGTAGGCTTGCCTGGTAACCGGGTGGGTGGCCAAGGTGTTCTTGTCGAATCGAACACGCGCGCCCGTGTCCAAAGAAGTGATCATCATGGGCTCGTCGGTGAAATGATACGAGCCGCTAATGTTTTGATAATACTTCCAGGAGCTCTTGTCCGATGGGTCGACGGAAGTGACCGTCGACTTTTGCATGACCAAGTAGTTCAGGCCGTCAGCCAGCTCATCTAACTTGATCACGACTGTCTTGGCAAAGTCCACAATGGACGCCATGTACAGCTCGTAGATTTTGTTGTTTTTTATGGCTTCGGTCATAGGTCTGCGACTTTCATTTTTAGTGGTCGAGAACCGTCTGGAGTGAAGGTTAACACACACGATGGGCTTCATCGGTAAGTAAAAACGCCCTGTCGATAAAGCGAGTAACATAAATGTCGAGCATTCCCTACAAGCGGTCGAAAGACTCTGCTGTGCGATTCCCAGCGATCAGTCTGACAAGGCGCGATCCGACGCTGGCTGCAGTGGCCAGCAAGGCCGAAACCAGCAGGGGCGGTTACTTCGCCTCGGGTGGCCTGGGCGGCAACGGTACCGTCTCCAACACTCACTTGGTCAGGCAAATCCTCTCCAAGCGGGCCAAACGCAACGCAGATGCTGCTGCGGTCCCGAAAATCCTGCCTGACGTGGAATTGGCCATCCAGATTCTGGTGGCTTCCATCATGTCTCCGCAAGACATGACGTCTGTCGACTTCATCTACACGCCGCCGTCGGATGTCTTGTCGTCTGAACTGACCGCTGGTGTCATGGCGCGGATCAAACGCCACTTCGACGAGACGTACATCTTCAAAGACAAGATGCCGGTTCTGCTTCGCGAAGCTCTGTTCGAAAAGGGCGCTTACGCTGTGGCGGTCATTCCAGAGAACGCAATCGATCAATTGATCAACGGCAATCGGGTGGTCAGCACAGAGTCGCTGAAGGATTTCATCAACCCGGACGGCACCGCTCGGCAGTTGGGTATCTTGGGTAAGCCGGGTAAGCCGAAGACGGTCAGCAAGCGTCTGGGTGTGAGCTTGGAGTCTCTTGACTCCGTGAGTCGAGCCGTCCCGATCGATGCCGAAGGCATGCGCATCACATACGTCGATGAGCCTTTGCTTGCCGACAAAAGCGACATGATCACTGAATACTCGGAAGACAAGCCGGGCCGTGAAGAGTATCTGATCATTTCGGACAATCCTGCGACACTCAAACTTCCCAAGATCAATGAAGTCACTCGCGAACAGCGTGTGCGTGAAATTTTCGCATCCGGTCAGGCCGGCTACGCTCAAGAAAGCCTGATGGTCGAACGCTCAAAGCTCAGCAGTGCAGTTTTCCGCAACCGACCGCATGCCTCCGAGCCGGTCGCCTCCATCCCCGCTCAGAACGAGACCCAGCGCAAGTCGATCGGCGAGCCTCTGGTCATGAAGCTGCCGTCGGAATCTGTCTTGCCTGTGCACGTCCCAGGCAACCCCGCGCAGCACATTGCTTATCTGATTCTGATTGATGAAGAAGGCAATCCGATCGAAGCGCCTGATGGCGACCAGCTCTACTCGAACTTGCGCCAAACGCGCAACACGACTCTGTCTTCAAACCTCATCCGCAAGGCAAGTCTGAACCTGGGTATCGACAACGATCAGTTCGATCCCAGCAACAATCTACACACTCGATTTGCAACGTCCCTGTACGCTGAGATGGTTGAGCGCGATATCCTCTCGCGCATCCAAAACGGCGTGCATGCAAAATCGGTGGCCATCGCCAACAACGAGGAAGCCTACCGGCTGATGCTCTCGCGGGTGCTGGCCAAACGCTACACGCAGCTGTTGTACATCCCGGTGGAGTACATGACGTATTTTGCGTTCAAGTACTCTGACGACGGTATCGGGCGTTCGCTGCTGGACGATCAGTCGGTGCTGTTCACGTTGCGAGCAACGCTTCTGTTCTCCGACATCTTGGGTGCGGTCAAGAACTCGATTGGTCGAACCAAGGTCGAGGTGGACATTGACCCGTCAGACAGCGATCCCATGAAGACGCTGGAGATGTTGCAAGACGAGTTCATTCGCACGCGTACGCTTTCTCTGCCGTTCGCAATGAGTGACCCCAGCGACTACACCACGTTCTTGCAGCGCGCTGCAATCGAGTGGCAATTCAATCATCCGAAACTGCCCGTCTCGAAGGTGGACATTCAGCAAGTCTCTTCGGCGTATCAGCGCCCAGACAGTGACTTGCAGGAGAGTCTGCGCAAGACCAGCATCATGGGCTTGGGTCTCCAACCTGAGACTGTCGACAATGCGGCGAATCCCGAGTTCGCGACATCGATCGTGCAGGGCAACGTCTTGCTTCAGAAGCGCGTGATCGCTTGGCAAGACCAGCTCAATCCAATGATCACGGATCACTTGAGAAAGTACGCAGCCAGCTCTCGACCATTGATCGAGGACATCAAAGCGCTTCTGGCGGCATCGTACGACGACATTCGTATCGAACTCGACCAATCCGAAACGCAAGGCGTCCAGCTGAGCGAAGAAGACAAGAAGCGAGTGATCGTCAGCAGGGCCTTGCAGCAGTTCCTGGGTGGATTCCGGGTCGAGCTGCCGCGCCCGAGCTCGGTGACCCTGGAAGGTCAGATGGAAGAATTCGGCAGGTACCGGGACGCCCTGGATGCTGCACTGGATGCTTACTTCTCTTCCGACGTGTTCACTGAGAACGTCTCTGGCAATTTCGGTGGTGACCAAGTCAACACGCTCAAGGCCATGTACAAGGCGTACTACCTCAGGCGCTACATGGCTGAAAAGGGTATCTTGAGTGAAGTCACGGAGCTGACAACGGAAGCCGAAGACGGTCTGGGCATCGATCGCATTGGCCAGGACGTGATCCGACACATCCAACGCGTCGCAAGTTCAGGCATCAAGACCTTCGCCGTTCTCAAAGCCACGGCAGACGCGGTCAACAAAGACCTCGAAGCCACGGGAGTTCAGTTGCCTGAAAACACGACCACTACCGACGACACGAGCGACAGCAGTAGCGGCGGCTCTGACGATGGCGACTCTTTCGGTGGTGGAGATGACTTCGGCATGGGTGGTGATGATGACTTCGGCATGGGTGGCGACGCCGCTCCGGACGATGGGAGTGGCGCAGAAGCTGATGGTGGTGATCCGGCGACCGATGAAGGCGCAGGCTCAGACACCAACGCGAGCGGGTCTGACAATGACGCGCCTGCGAATAACGAAGACAAATAAAAAGAAAAACCATTGAGCATAGAGAGCGGGTTTCCCCGCTCTCTATGCTGTTCGTTTGAATTTGACATCTCAAGGATGGGTAGTAAGTTCACCAGCTCCACGTCCCACTCATAGGGCGACGTGCAAACGAAACACAATGGCGAATGGGGTGTGCACTTGCCCCATTCTGGCATATAGCGAGTGAGCGTCCCACTCGCTACAGCTTACTCGACCAAACGGATCAGGTGGGTGCCTTCCACCAGCTTGGATTTCATGAGCTCGAAAGTCACGCCGTCAAGCGTGCGCATGTAGACGCGCTGGGCGGACTCGAAGACGCGATTGTCGGCGATGGACTTGACGATGCTGAAGGCGTGGGGTGCCGCGCTCTCGACAAGCAAAACCGTGCCGTTGCCCTCGGGAATCGTCACACTCAGTTCGATGGAGGTCTGACCCACCACCGCGCAAGCGATTTCCTTGAGCATGTAGACGCAATGCTGATCCTCGGTCAGCTCCGGCGGGAGATCGCCGTTGGCGTTGATGGGCGTGTCGCCGACCGCTTCGGGGGTGACGTAGGTGAGAACCTCGGTCATGAACTCAGCGTGCCGCTGTTGGTACATGGTGCCCAGGCCGTAGGCGTCTTGCAGACACTCGATCAGATCGTGCGCGTCCGTGACGTAGTCGGTGATCGTGCAATCGGGCAGCCCGCACTCGACGCGAACAAAGCGGTTGACTCGCTCGGTCAAGTCCTGACGGATTCGTTCGACAAACTCCATGTTCTCGATGATGGGGTCCGCCTCTGCGATGGCCGTCTTGAGGATCTGGATGGCTTCGGCCGGTGTCTCGCTGGCGATCAGCTCGTTGAGCATCGGCTTGAAATCCTTGAGCGACAGACGAGGCTCCATCAAGGCTGCTTTGTGGACAGCCACGTGGATCTGCTTGGTGTGCTTCATCTTCGCCCTGACGGTGGACTTGGCTTGCACGAAGGCATCTTCCAAGTTCGTCGTCAAGACATTCGCCTCAGCCACCGTGGTTTCGACGGGCTTCTCGGCATTGGCGCGCTTGGCTTCGAGCAACCGCTCGCGGAACTCACCAGCTGTGATGTCGGGCGTCCAGTTCTTGGTGAAAAGAGGACGACCCAGGTGTGCTGTCTTGTCCAATTCTTGCTTCCCATTCAAAGCCGGTCGGACACACCCGTCTTTCACGGTGTAGGTCAGCCGGAAGAGGTTGTGATCGTACGCATGATCGTACGGCTTCTGATCGCTGCGAACGAACTTGCCCGCCCGGTTGAGCGTTTTGTTCTCGAGCGTTGCCGATTGAATCTCGCGCACCACGGGTCGCGCGGGTGCGTCGAGGTCAACTTGGCGTTCGATCGGAGCGGCCCGAGTCAAAGGAGGTTCGTTCTTCCACGACGGCTGCCAGCTTCGGCGAGTGCGCGGCTGCTCGTAACCCGCGTCGTGCTGAGTCATCGCGGGATGCGCGGACGCGGATTGTCGCTGATAGCTCGGCTGGAACCCTGGCGCCGCAGCGTAGCCGTACCCGGGCTGCTGCGTCTGAACGCCTTGCATGCGCATGGCGTTCATCTGGGTTTCATCCATGTCGCGCTGAAACTCCATGATGGCTGCCTGGGCGGCTTGAATCAGCTGTGGTGGCACGATGCTGGCCAGGGATTGGTCTTCATTGATCTGCCTCGCAACTCGGTAGTTCACGAAGACGTCAGCAACCCCTTGGACGATTTCCATGGTGCCCAGGCGGCCGGAGAGGACGATGAGTTTTTGCTCCAACACCTCCATAGCACCGCGCACCAGATCGGCGAAGACGCCGTTTTGATAGCCGGCTTCAGCGACCTTGTTGTAGTAAGCCATTCGCAGCGGGGATGCGTTGGCCGTGCTTTGGATCACGTTGACCAGATTGGTCACCATGGCCGGCAGAAGCTGCTGAATGCTCGGCGCGCAAGGAACGTTCGGGATCGGCGCCTGTGCCGGGTTGATGGCGGGGTGCATCAGCTGAATGCCGCCGTAGAAATTCTGTTGGTACATGAGGTCCTCTTGGGGTTTAGCGACGGCGGATCATTTCTTGAACGCGATCCAAAAGCGCGGCATGCTTCGGATTTCGTTTGATCAGGCCCGACTTCTCGACCCCGACAAACAGATTCAAGCGAGATCTTCCGTCGGGTTGAGCTTTGGGCATGCATGCAAAGCCGCCCACTTCTGAAAGCGATACGTGCAGTCGCAATGCCGGGTCCATGATGTTGGACTGGCTTGCTTGGCCCCTGGACGATTTCGTCTGAGGCACAATCACGTTGGTGATTTTCAAGGCTTTGTTGTCGCCAGACGTGCTGACGTTTGCAACTTCACCATGTGACTTCTTGAGCTGGTGCACCAAACCGATGCTCAGGTAGTTGTCCATCAGCTCTTTGATTTCCTTGGACGTCAGCGGGCGCTGATGTTGATCCTTGGACATCGTGCTGATGAGGCGGAAGTAGAACTGGTTGATTCGATTGACGTAGTCCGTGCTGACGAACGGCAAGACGCTGAGCTCCTTGTCGTACATCGTGTTGACTTTGTCGTTCGACTCCGTGATCCACTCGTTGAACTTGCGGATGATCAGCCAGAACAGCTCGTAGACGTCTGAGCAAGGCATGCCGATCTCACGCAACTGACTGTCCGTGATCCGGTCCATGTACGTGTCGAGCGAGACGATGTGTTCCATCACGTCGGAGTACAGCTTACCTTCGGGAATGTCGCTGGACCAGATCAAGTGGCCCAGCAGAACCTGCCACAGCCTGGCGTCGTCGACAAAGCTGGGCAAGATGCGGTCGGGGAAGTGGTCCAGAACGTAGAAGAAGCCGAGCAGCAAGCTCTCGGCCTCTTTGCTGTAGTGCGATCGCGGGATGGCAACCCGCAGCTCGGACGACTTGTACGGCATCTTGGAGGATTCGCTGATGCCGACTTTTGCGCCACGGGGTTTGGTCGGGCTGCTCTTGCAGACGACCCACTGATCGGGGGCGTGGGAGTCTTCCACTTCCGGACCACCGACGACGGGCTTGAAGCCCAAGAACTTCTCGAACGTCTTCGTGAAGCCGTACTTGCAGAACAAGTAGTGCGCCAGCGTGCAATGCGCCCTGACGCGCATCTTGGCCGGACCCACGCGCTTGTTGTTGTGGATGCGACTCCACACGAACTGCCCTCCGCGCGTCTGGCCGTTGGCCAGATAGTGGTGACTCTCGCGATAGACGTTGAGCTTGGCTTTGAGCAAGCGCACGAACACGTCATTCTCGCCGACGCTGATGACGCGATCATTGAGGACGGGGCTGATCGCGAAGCGACTCCCGGACAGGTAGAGGATGCCGCCCTGCTCGACGTAAGGCAGGTGCATGTATCGCACGATCGGCGGCTCATCCCCCACTTGGAAATGGTACTCCATGAGGTAGATGTGCGAGGGCGCCAGGTCGTAGACTCGACGATTTGCCTTCGGGTGAGTGACCACCGCGTAGGACTTGAGGGGGTCACATCTGCGACACCCGAGGTACTTGAGCCAGCTTGGAAAGCCCATGGCCACCGACTTGAAGACGGAGTCCAGGTTCTGCTCTAAGTACTTCATGTGTTCCACAGCCAGACCGTTACCAAGATCGGGATTGATCTTGGGTGTGCGGGCAGCTATCAGATCTGCAGCTTCTGAAGGTAGCATCTGGTTCTTGCTTGGTTGATGATTAAGAGCAAAGTATGGTTGGTAAGAATCTTTTTCTATTGTCCTTGTTTGTTACGCGATTGGTACAGTTTGACGATCAGTGGCATCATGGCCAGTATGGACGTCGCGACTGTCGCCGTGAACTTGAATGTCTCCAAATTCATTCGCTGAGAGTGTGTTTGATTTTCGCGTTTGAGTTTGAGGTCCTCAACCGCAAGATCGTTTTCTTTCCTGGTTTGCTCAAGCTCTCGCTTGATCGTGCCGTTTGCCGCCTTAAGCTCGTCGATCTCGACTTGCTGGGCTTGCAGTTTTCTAGCCGATTCCGACTTAGCCAGATCCAGCTGCTCCTTGAGCGTGCGAATCCGACCCTCAGCAGTGGCCAACACGTTGGTGGCTTCCTCAGCAGTGGCGTGGATACCGTAGTAATCTCTCGCCTGCTCCAAGCTGATGCGCGAGCACCGATAGCCGCTCGCAGCCGTGCCCTTGATTTCGCAGCGTGTTGGGTAGAACACCTCAACGTACTCACTGACCTCTTCGTAACGAGAAGGCTCGGCCTTGTCTCTTTTGGAGACATCGATGAGTCTTACCGTCGAGGTCTCCTCAGGCTCAATGGCGAAGGTTTTGTTGGCTATCCTGATATACAGGGGTGTTGCGCCGGGCTTGTTCGTGAAGTAGCGGATCACCACTTTGAGGTCTCTCTCACCGCCGTCGTAGATCTTGTCGTCGAAGACGATCGGCTCCACATGCTGAGGTGAGTACGGGTGGGTTACTGCAGCGTCACCGACCAGGAAACTCAGCAGTAGATCCGTGTTGTGGTGATACAGTGTTTGGGATGGGTTGTCCAGATCTGCTTCCGAGAGTTTGTACTCGATTGCGATCTTTCTCCCGAACCGGTACTGCCCCGCGTTGCGGATCAGCAAAGGCTGGATGTTCTTGACCTCGCCGCCATGTATCGCGCCCATTTTGTTGATCAGGTCGTACGCATCTCGACAAGTTGCGTCTGAATCGAAGTGACGTTCCACCCGAATGACGACGCACGGATCTGGGTGGCCGGAGAGCCTTCTCTCAGGCTGAATCACCACCGGAAGGCCGATTCGTTCCAACAACATCACCGGCTTAGTGGTGTAGTTGTGAACTGTCGTTTTGATGCCAAACTGGCGATGATAGTAAACGCTTCTGTCGTCGAGTACCCTTGGCAACTCTACCGACCTCTCTCCCGACAACGACACGAACTGCGCGTGCTGTCGGTATCTCTGATTCAATGCCGCTGCTTTGTTTTTCTCGTGTATCTCCGCTTGTGTTGTGTAATGTTCCACCGACGTGGTGATGACATCGAAGTCACCAATACGAACAGGTGGGGCGACCTTTGGATGAACTTTGAAGTGCATGCGCAGATCCGTAGTGAAGCAGCGGTGAGGATGTGAATTTTTCTCAGGTGAGCCACTTGCAGTACGAGTACACAGTACCAGTCATCGAGTAAGTATTATGTCGCTGAAAAATAATGCAGCATAAAGGAGGGCTAACCCTCCTTTATGCTTGATGTACCAACAGCATAGAGGTCGGGTTGCCCCGACCTCGTTGCCTTTGAACAACTCCGACAGCTGGAGGTGAGGTATCAACCTCCAGCTGTTCGGCTTTTTGGCTTAGTTGCCGGTGTTGTGGACCAGCAGTTCGACCTTGGCGCCCAGGACGGTGTCGATGTTGGTCACCACCAGTTCCATGAAGATGGGCAGGTGAGTGACGTGACGGTACGACGGGGTCACGGTCAGCTCTTGCGATTGACGGTTGTTGCGGGTCATCGGCAGCAGCACGGTCATCTCGGGACGCCATGCCATGTTGCCGAAGTGCAGCGGGTCGATCGCGCCGCTGGTCAGGGCTTCGGCGTGGCCGAAGCTGAACCAGATCTTGCCTTGGACGCGAGCGTCGAAGCAAGGCTCGATGCGGTAGTCGAACTGGTCACCAGCCAGGCGAGTGTCGCCGTTGATGGTCAGGTAGCGGTGGATCGTGGGATCGGTCAGCACCAGCACCGTGGTCTTCGGGGCTTGGCCGTCGAAGTAGGCGTTGGAAGCCGGGCCGTAGTTGGACGACACGAAGGCACGTGCGGCCAGGTCACGGATCTTGTTCACCAGCATGGCCGACAGGTCGGCGATCTTGCCCGACTCGGTCAGGTTCTGCAGGTCGGCTGCGCAGTCGATGCTGTCGGTCAGGAAGACCGGGTTGACCAGGTGAGCGGCGGCGCCGAACAGCTTGGGCTGCGTGCGAACGACGTCGGGTTGCGAAGCGTAGGCTTGCAGCAGGTCGCGAGTGCGCTTCATGGCGGTGATGGCCGAGTTGCTGCACTGGAAGCGGGTGGCGGTGACCAGGTCGGCGACCAGTTGGCCGTCATTGGCATCGGATTCCATCACCGGACGCTGGGCCATGATCGGCGGCAGGTACGGGACCGTGTACAGGTAGTTCAGGGTCTGGGAGTCCAGGATGTTGCCCTTGGTGGCGCGGTTGCTGTTGGTCTTGTAGGCCTTCAGGTCGTAGCCCACGACGGTCATCACGCCCAGAGCGGTCGCGACGGCTTGACCGGTCGAGCCGGTCAGAGAGACGTCTTGGCCGGACGCGTTGGCGATCTTGGCGATCGTCAGAGGCGCTGCCATCACGTTGGTGTCGCCCAGCTGGGTGTGCACCGAGCCGAACAGGCTGGCCTTCAGGCGGATGATGTTGGTGCCGATGGCGGCGTCGGCCAGGATGGTCGACGGGGTGCCGGCCACGGTGGTGGTGGCGCCAGTCAGGGCCAGGTCCGAGCTCGAGAAGTTCAGGTTCATCTGGCGGACGTCGCCTTGAGGAGCCTGGTTGAAGTCGGAGGTGGGCAGGTCGCCGGTGACCAGGCGGAAGTACTCGGTGGTACCGCCTTCGGTCAGGCTGATGTAGATGGCTTCCAGGGCGATCGCCGGATCGATGGCGTCGGTTTCGTCAGCCAGGCCTTGTGCCAGTTGAGCGTCGGTTTGGCTGATGCCCAGCAGCGAGAACGAGGCGCCGATCTTCAGGGGAGCGGTCGTGATGTTCTGGCCGTCCACGACGATCGTGGTCGGGGTGATGCCGGTGGCGAAGTAGGCGCTGGAATCGTTGCCGCCGGAGTTGCGGTGGACCGGGTACAGGCGGGTGTGGTCAGCGGCCAGGATGGTGTGGTCGACGATCGCGCGGATGATGTTCTTGCGGCCGAAGTTGTTCAGGGCACCGGAGGCAGCACGCTGGTTGGCGGCGTAGGTCAGCAGCAGGCGAGTGGTGACGTTGAAGCCGATCGACTGGTCCGACAGGACGATCGTGGGGTAGAACAGTTCGGTGCAGGGCTCTTGGCGGGCGGCCTGCATGTTGTACGACACCGAGTACGACACGGTGTTGACGTTGATGCGGTTGTCGTAGGCTTCCAGCGAGACCTGGCGGTTGTCCGAGGCGCCGGGGATCGACTCGTGGCCGATGAATTCCATGTTCTGCGAACGGGCCAGCTGGGCCACGGTGGCCGAGTCGCTGCCGCGTTGGGCCAGGAAGTCACGGGGAGCCGAAGCGAACAGACCAGCGGTGACGGCGGCGGCTTCTTGCGAAACGTTCAGCGTGCCGAACTTGGCACTCTTGACGGCCGAGTCGATGGCCAGGCGCAGGCGCTGCGTGGCGGTTTGCACTTCACCGACGGTGGCTTCGTTCAGGCCTTCTTGGGAGATGAACAGCTTGCCAGCAGTTTCGCTGCCCAGGCGTTGGCCTGCGGAGGCTTGGACCAGAGCGCTGGTCACGGCGACTGCGCTGGTCTCGGGAGCCGGGCGCAGGTTTTCGAGAACGTTGAATTTCATTTGGGATACCTTCTTTGGAGGTGGAGAAGTGTTGCTCAAAGGGCTTGGACTGGCTCAGCCAGATTCGCGACGTGCTTGGCAAACAACGGATTGTTTGCCAAAACGCTGAACGAACTGAACGCATATGATTGCTTCAAGTGCTCACGCACAGCAACCCGCTGACACAGCCTGAGGTGTTTCCCGCCGAAATAGCCGGGGTTGATCACCATCAGATTGATGTTGCAGCTGCTGCCGGGCGCTTCCACCGTCTGCAGTTCAAAGGCCTTACCGACCAATGAATCTTCGTCAGCAACCTGGATGGCGTCTGCTTCGTGATCCGAAAACAGTCGCTCATCCAATTTGCCAGCATAGAGAGGAACGAGTTGCTCGATCGCGCGCAGGCCCTGGGCACTCGTCATGCGCCAGAAATCGGCCAGCCCGGTCGGCATACCGGGAACGCCGGTGACTCGTTCTGGATTGTTGTTCAAAGAAAGCAATGCGACCAAATCGTCGTGACTGCACACCTTCTTCAGTTGAGGCAGATCCAGCACCGTCTTGAAGTGCAGGGCGTTGCGACGCAACACCTTGGCAATCCAGTAAGGCACCAGAATAGGCATTCTGCAAGATGCCGAGGCTTCAGGGCGTGAATCCATGGGCAAAAAACCTTGAGTTGTAAGAAAAAACTCTTCGCTACACCATTACACAAAATACAATACGAACGGGCAAATCAAAAAAAGCCAACAGCCAACATGCTGTGTCTCGCGAAGCTAAGATGCTTTGCGAAAAAGAACACCCCAGAGGCTGAACATGAGTACTGACAACAAGTTGCTATTGGTCAAATCGATCACGCTTCTTTATCGCGAGAGCCTGATTCCTGACCGCGAGAGCAGCTCGGTCGACCTGGTTCGTACCGTTCTCGAAACGCTCAAAATCCCAGAGATGTCTCTGTCGGTCAACCAGGACCGCGACGTCTTGCTTGCACTGAAAGAAACAGCACTGTCCATGTGCTCCCAACCGCACGGGACCACTTACGAGAAGTCGGACATGCTGCAGCGGCTGAAGATCAACTGCGGCTACGACGATCGCCTCTACGATGCTTTCTGCCAAGGCATTGATAAAGAGATGGATGAGCCGTCGATCAAGCGCACCATCTTGAGCATCCGCAAGTTCCTCAATGACTCGTTCCGAGAAAACGAGATCGTGGAGATGTTCAAGAAAGCATCCTCGTCGCTGATGTTTGGTCGCGACAAGATCCGCAACATTCGGCAGTTTGTGGGTGAGTTCATCACCCAGATGGAGCCTTACCAGATCGAGGCCAACCGCAAGGACCCAGCCATCGTCGACTCGGTAGACTTGGGCGACGTCTCGTCACTGACTGCTGTCTGCGAAGCCATTCAAGAGCAAACCAACCACACCTCTTTGTTCAAAACAGGTTGGGTGGACCTCAACGACATGACTCAAGGTGGTCTGCGTCGCGGCGAAACCATCTCGATCCAAGCCTTGCAGCACAACTACAAGACCGGGTTCAGTTTGACGATCTTCAAGCAGATCGCCATTTACAACACGCCCGTCCTCGAGACGCCCGGCAAAAAGCCTTTGCTGCTTCGAATCTCATTCGAAGACAGTCTGTTGTCGAACGTTCAGTTCTTGTATCAGAACATCTACGAGAACGAGAACCCAGGTCAGCGACCAGACCTGACCGCCATCACGCCGGCCGAAATGGCCAAGTACGTGCAAGAGCGCATGCAAGCTACAGGCTTCCATGTCAAGATGATGCGCGTGAACCCGTCCGAGTGGACCTACAAGGACATTCAGAACACGGTGCTGGGCTATGAAGCCGAAGGCTATGAAGTGCAGCTGCTCATGCTGGACTACCTGCCTATGGTTCCGACAACAGGCTGTGAGCAAGGGCCGTCCGGTCATGACTTGCGCGACCTGACGCGTCGCATGCGCAACTTCTGCTCAGCCAAGAAAATCACCATGATCACACCTTGGCAGATCTCAACCGATGCCAAGATGATGCTGCGTGAAGGACATACCAACTTCGTGAGTAAGGTTGCAGGCTTGGGCTACTATGCGGGCTCCAAACAGATCGACCAAGAGATCGATTTGGAACTGGTCATTCACATCGAGAAGTTCAACGGCAGTGCTTGGCTGACTGTGCAGCGCGGCAAACACCGCCTGCCCACCACCATCCCCGACAACCTGAAGTACTTCGTTTTGCCCTTCCCCGAAGAAGGTAGCATCCCGGATGACCTCAAAGGCCCTCGCATTGGTCGTCGAAAGATCGGCGGCGGGCCAATCGGCTCCGGCGAGGAAATTCCGTTCCACGACTTCGATGAAGCCTGATTGTGGAGAAGTGGTTGGTTCGCCAACCACTTTTTTGCTGTGATTATCTGACTAACTATTATCAGGCCAGACATCATGGACATTCAACAAGATCGCGAAGACATCGAGGACTTCCTGGCTCTGCAGCCTTCTCAGGTTCAGCAGGACTGCAAGATCGTCTCGAGCAAAGACATCGGCCAAGACTTCATGTTGCGCATCGACAAGTTCACCCCGAAGGTGTTCGTCCCCAACATGCCGAAATCGGCGATGATCACGGAGAACACCAACACGCCACGCATCACCGTCGCGCCGACTCTGATCGGCTGCATGATCGGCTACTTCCGAATCGAGCGTGATGTGCAAGACGGCACCGCAGTGCCCGCTGGTAAAGACAAGCCCAACTTTGCTGGCGGCTACAGCATCTCCCGCTTGCCATTCGACCATTGCCTCAAGCCTGGCGCACAAATGGTGGTGGACTCTGACAGCTCCGACGAGCACTGGCTGGTTCCCTATCGCCCAGAGAGCGTCGAAGTCGAGCCGGAAATCATCGGCCAGATCTTCGTGGGCTCCGTCACTTACCTGCCTACCTCGGGTCATCATCCCGGAGTTCGTCTAGAGATGTACCTTCATGTCAGTGGGGATGTGCAGCTGCCGGTGTCGCCGTCGAAGAAAGCCGGGCCCGGCTACTACAGGTACGTCGTCTACTGGCCCAACATTCGCACGCGCACTGTTCAAGACCCCAACTGTTTGGTCAGTCTGGACCAGATTCGCCCTGAAGATTACGTGCGTGCCAAAGAATTCAAGGCAGCACTGCTCTCGCGCGAAGAAACCAGGTTTGCTTCTTGGTAAAAACCAAAAAAAGAAAGATGGCATAAAAGGTGGGGTAGCCCCACCTTTTATGCTGCATCTCAGTCAACCCACGCGTAATAGCGTTGGAAGTCAGGCTCGGTGAGCACTTCTGCACGATAGTTGTCGGCGTAGACCAGGATGTAGCCGACACCAGGAGCTGGGCCGGCTAGCGTCTTGGCATCGCACATCACACGAACTTCAGCATCACCCATGATCGGCGTCACACCAACTTCCCAGCTGGTGTCGTCCTTTTGAAAGGCCGAGGTAATTCGGCCCGCCAAGAAGACGTTGGCGGCGATCTTATCGATTCGCCGAGTGACCTTGATTCGCTCGTAGTCGAAGCGAGAGTAGGGGGTCTCTTGCGACAGGTGCTTCGCGCAAAAACGCACAAGATCCTCGTACTCCTTCTTGCTGCTGAGGCTGAAGGTTTTGGTCTCAGTCGGGCGACTGGCGTAGCGAGGCTTGTAAGGCGCGTTGAGATCCGGCAGCGTCGTGGGGTGGACAGACACCTTCATGATGTCGCCTTTCTTCTCCAAAGCCAGCCTGACGCGATTGTGGCTTTGTTTGATGCCCAGCTTGTCATTTCCCAGTTCTCGGGAAATGTTTTTGACGCGCAGGATGCGCTGTTCGTAGCTGGGCGGGATCTGAGCGACGATGTTGGTACAAAGACGGTAGATCCAATGTTCGGGGTTCTGGCGAGGATTGAGCTGTGTCAACCCGTAAAGAACTTGAACAGGGCGCAGATTTTGGACTTGTGCTAACATGTTTTTATCTCCAGTTGCTGGGGTGAAAGAAACGAACCAGCCCAGCTAACAGGCTCCGTACAAAACCGTACAGGAGAGCAGCCAGGATCAGGAAGCAAATGATTTTAGCCATGGTCTCTCCTATAACGGGGTTGAGGTTATGGTCTATACCCGTTCACCTCTGTATTAAGTGTTTGAAAAAACCTAGAGCACAAGACTGGGCGCCACCCCAGTCTTGTGCTTGAGTCAGTTTTGAGCCGTGACGGGCAGGGCCGGCTGGTCCATGTACTTGCCGCCACGTTGGGCGTAAGTGGTCTCGCAAGGCAGGCCTTGCAGGAACAGCAGTTGCATGATGCCGATGCCGGGATGCAGGCGGATGGTGTTGCGCGACTTGTTGAAGATCTCGAGCGTCACGAAGCCTTCCCAGCCGGCTTCCAGCGGCGTGATGGAGGCTTCCAGACCGATGCGTGCCAAGGTCGACTTGGGCATGCAGATGACGGTGACGTCGGCCGGGACGATGATGCGCTCCATCGAGACGCCCAGCGCCATTTGCCCCGGCATGAGCTCGAAAGAACCATCGGTCTCACTCCAGCTCTTCTTGCTTTCCGGCTTGAGGACGTCGACGACGTCTGCTTCGCTGACGCCAAAGTCCAGAAGGGCTTTCTGGCCGAGCCGAATGTCGTAGCCATAGGAGGACAGGCCGTACGAAGGGATTTTGACCGGCACGTTCGGATCAAACTCCGGCACGATGGCTTCGCGCACCACCGAACCCACGAATGGGCTGATGAGCGGTCGATCGTTCTTGACCGCTCCGACCTTGAGGTCTTGGTCCACGAGGGTCAATTCATCACCGACCTGCATGTTGCGCAGGGTCTCGAGGAACGGGCGATTGGCTTCATCGCCGCCGAACTGCTGCTCCAGTTCTTCGAAACTGTGCTGATGGATCAGCGGTCTCTTGTTCGCGGTTGCCAATTCGGCTGCCTGGCCGAGAAGGACGATGTTGTAGAGTTTTTCGGCGGACATGCGCCGAATCCATTTGTCGGGCTTGATGCTCATTTTGCGTTCAGGCGGGTGTTGGTGGTGGCCAGATCCAGGCTCATCTTCAGAGCCCATTCGGTCCAGCGTTCCAGTTTGATTTGACCGTTGTCGGCCTCGTGTTTGAAGTCAACCAGGTTCTTGAAACCCAGGTTGCAGATGACGGAGGTTTCACCAACCATCTTGTCGAAGGCCGGCACTTCGCTTTCTTCCAACACGTAGAAGATCGGCACGCACAGGTGGACGGATTCCACCTTGGTGTCTTCCAGCATCACGAAGTTCTTCATGATGAGAGCGCGAGCGATGGCCGCTTCCAGGCGGCTGATGTTGAGCTCCACGCCCATTTCTTCCAGGCACTCGCGGTGGGCGTCCTGAGCCAGGTGCTCGAACAGCACAACGCCAGGCTCCAGGTTCGTTTCGACGTGACCGCCGAAGCCGATGGACCAGTTGCCCCACAGGCTGGGTTCGTCACCGGCATTGCCGCGCTGGTAGGCCAGCACCTGGGGGCCGGTGGAGTCAGCCTTGAGGATCACCACGTAGGGGATGAGCTGCTTGACCGTCGGGTCGGGTGCGTCGAGGTTGTCGACCATGGAGCGAGGCTCCAGGGTCAGCAGCCAGTCGGGAAAGTTGCGGTTGAGGACGTGATCGCGAGAAACGCAGAGGGCTTGTTTGGACATGTTTGAGGACAGTAGAGGTTTGGACATCAGATTGTCTTCAAACATAAAAAACGTCATACAGGGGAGCCGAAGCTCCCCTGTATGCTCATGCGAAAATGCTGAAGAATCGCGAGTGCGGAATCAGCACGTCCGCCATGGCCTGAGTGCCCGAGATGGACACCTCGGATTGCACGCCATCGTCCAGGTAGGCGATCGCGTCACCGCCGGTCTTGGGAGCAATGATCTTGCCACGAACGCCCCGTTGCGTGACCTCGTAGATTAGCACGTACTTGTTCTGGTTTTGGAACAAAGTAGCACACACCGGATGCTCGTAGAGACTGCTGTTGACCAGCAGCAAGTCTTCGCCCACGATGATGGCTGTGCTTCGAGCACGCTCCAACAGGTTGCGTTGGTTGCTTCGAGCAATGCCTGCGGGCGTCATGCGCTTCATGCTCATCAGACCCGTCACCGGGTTGTGCAGCAGCGAGTCCAGGACTTCGAAGTCCTGAGGCGACATGGTCGGAATCAAGATAGCCAGCTCCTCGGCCACCTTCTGATCGATCACCTCGCCGGGCACGCTGGAGAAACGCAGGTACTGGTTCATCAAAGTGAACTCGGGGGAGTTGGCCGAGATCAGGTCCTGGCTTTCCAGGGTCTTGAGAACCAGTTGCGTGAGCGACTGCTCGGTGTTGTGGTAGTACTTCCAGAACTGGTCCGATTCCAGGGGAACGAAGGTCTGGCTGTTTTCGAAGCTGAACAGGCCCAAGCTGTTGTTCTGCGTGTGCATCTTGGTGATGTTCGCACCGATCGAGATGACGAACTCGGCTGCCAAATTGCTTTGCAGTTCGTTGATAAATTCGTCGCCAAAGGGATCGACGCTGCGGTAGACTTGACCCAGCGAGCTTTTGAACAGCTTCCAGTAGATGAAAGCTGCAATGAAGGCATCCAGAGAGCCTTTGCGGTAAGCGACGTAACGGTGATTCGACATGACGACTCCTAGTGGTAGGGTTGATCAGTTCATGGCCAACCAGATTTCCTGGGGGCGCTGAACCGGGGGCTGGCTGAACAACGAGACAACAATCTCTCGCTGCAGAGCTTTACGCGTAGCAACCACATTTCTGTGGTAGTTCCGTGCTCCTCCGGAATACCTGGACATCGCTTTGCGTTCGGTGCGATGTATCGACAAGTACTCTGCGTAAATCTTGGTGCCGACTTCGATGGAGGTGTCCACCGAATAGGGCGATCTTCCTGCCAATGCTGCACGATGGTATTTCGGCAACACTTGCATCAGACCTTTGGCGCCACAAACACTGGTGGCTTTGGGATCGAAGCGGGACTCCTTCCAGATGATCGAGAACACCGTCAGCGGGTCGACGCCGTGTTTGTCGGCTTCAACGTACGTACGGTGAACGATTCGCTCAATGGTTTTCGGGCTGGTCTTGCGACCGGACTGCTCGTACGCCCATTGGGCAACGACCTGTTCTTCAGGACTCAAGCTTGCGCTCCATTGAGGCTGCGTTTGAGCGAAGACCGAAAGGCTGATGAACAGCAAGGACACGAAAAGGGTTTTGAGAAGTTGACGCATTGTCTATTTCTGGCCGACGGGCGCTGAAACACCGTTTTGGACGACCTCTCCTTTCAAGGTTGGTTACTCGATGGCGCAATCACGAATCAAGAAGGGATGTACCGACTTCTTTCAGCAATTTGCGATAACGCCCGATGTCGCGCCACTTTCGAAAAACGGCGGCTTTGGTGTGCTCGTCTTGAGCGACTTGCATGTGTTCGAACAGGATTTGCTCCTGTCGCGCGAGGTCTTGGTCGCCACAGCGACCATAGAGGCGAACGAGTATGTTCAGGCTGCTTGCAGCCAGAAGCGTTTTTCCGATGGTACGTTGGCTTGGATCTTCAAAGCTCCAAGCTTCTTTGGATGCGAGAGCTGACATCTTTTCTCCAGGTGTTGGGGATGTAGATGAACTTTCGATCGGAATCTCTCACGAATAGGTAACCGCTCTCGGTTTTGTAAACCACATCGTTGCGAGTCCCATCTGCGAGCAAGCCGTAACGCGCATGTAGCGTCTGGCCGCCTAAGAAGCAGTAGTTACCGGCACGACCGGCCTCGAGGATTTTGAAATCATCGACGCGGTATTTCGGTTGCGGCGGCATGTTTTCGATGAGGACCTTCGCTATCGCCATCGTCACGATGACGTGGTCTGCGAAAGCTCCTTGCTCAGCCAAAGAACGAACCTCGGCTAAGGCTTGGTTTTTGGCCGACAGAAGATCTGCCCGCGCGTAGGTGATGTCTCGGATGTTCAGGTCTGCCATCAAGGCGTCCTGAGTTATTTGCGCTGGGGTCTTATGCACAGCTATCTCGTACTCGATGTTGAAAAAGAACAGAACATAGCAGGCGGGAGGTTTCCCTCCCGCCGCCATGTACGGCTTGCGATGGATGCGATCCTACCGTCAAGCCGAGGAGCCTGGGCCGACACGCCCTACATCATGATACTCTCCGCGACAATCATTGCGGATAGAAAACGAGGCAGGCATTTGGGTCGGTGCGACTCCTTGACACTTCGCGACCAGCGTCTGGCAGTTTCCGCCGAGTCATGGACGACGAATATCGCCCCGGTTTAAAGCGTAGCGGTGGTGGGCTTTTGACCCACCACCGACCCTGAGCCACACAGGGTACTACCTAGCGCCCGGGCAGATCAGCGAGTCTTCTTGGTGGTCTTCTTGGTGGCCACGGGTTGGGGCGAACCCAGCAGTTCGGCGTCGAACAAGTCGGGGGTCAGCTCGGGGTAGGCGAACTGAATGAGGCTCACCAAGTTGCCTTGAGCTGCGGACTGCTTGAGCTCGTTGAGCTGTTGCAGGCGTTGCTGCATTGCAGCGAGTTGCCGCCGCTGCTGGCGCAATTGCTCGACCACCTGCATGGTGCTGGTGTTCAGGCGATTGTTGGCGGTGCGGATGACGTCGGCCAGGTCGCGGATGCGTTGTGCGCGGTCCGCGGCGTCAGCGGCGGCGATGGCGTCCTTGAGCTCTTCATCGAGGCCGGGCAGCAGATCCTTGATTTCTTCATCGGGTTTCTTGCTCAGGCTCTTGAGACCTTCGATGATGACGAAACGCTTCTCGGAGGTCAGCGTTTCGCTGGGCTTGTTCAGCTTGCTCGACAGCAAAGAGCCGAGCGAAGATTCGGGAATGGACATGTATGCTCCAGTGGTTGGTTAAGGATGGACGTTTGTGAGCCGGTATCACGTCCAGGTTACGTCAGTGGCTCCCTTTGGCAAGTCGTATCCAAACGTCCTCGAACGTTTGGGTTGAGTCGTGCATTTCAGACTTTTATGGCGATCGATCTTCATCAAGCGCCGTCTTCTGACAGCACTTCGAGCCTTTCGGCTACAACATGCTCTACTCACCAGGAACCCCCAGAAAGTAAGATCGGTGGATTTGCATCGGTGTTTCCACCCACACTCGCCACCACGCCTGCAATTGACAGCACGTGAGCTCTAGGCGCGGCAAGTCCGTCGGTTCTTCCTAACGTGACTTGACGGCAGCTCTGGCGGCACGAGCCGCATAGGCTTTCGCCTATTTTCCCTCTCCAGGGTCTTCACCGCAGCCAACCCAGCCGACTAGGGAGGACATCGGCTGATTTGAATGAGAGGTGCATGGGACCCTCTCGGCGGTATTGAAGGACTTCAACAGCTTTCGCTACTTCCATCATAGAAGTAGTATGTGTTTGATTCTTTTTTCAACGCATCACACTTGCAGCCAGTCGTTGCTGCGATGGTACTTGTAGACGCGTTCATTGGCGCCGGACTCGGTCGGGCGGATGCGCATGCGCCACATGCCCACGGCGTCTTTGAAGCCCTCATCGTCATGCTGGATCTCCATGACCTCGGCGATTTCCCGCATTCGGAAGCTGCCGCTGAGGTCATTGAGAATCATGAAGGTGCCAATCTCCAGCTGCCAATGGTAGAGCACCCGACCGAATCGGCGCAGCTGCTCTTGCCGACTCAGCAGCTCGAAATCGCAGGGAATAGCCGCCGGAGGAGGGATGAAGACATCCAGACCGATCTCGTGCGTGAGATTGGGGAACATCGCCGCCTCACCGCGGCCTGACTTTCCGAAGATCAGGACGAAATAAAACATCCAGACGCTGACGCCCAGGATGCAGATCCAAAACGCAGCGTCCGCCCAGATGGGGTTTGGAAGATTGTAAAGCATTGCTTTTCTCCGATAGGTTTATGTTTCAGTTCACCGCCAACCAGCGCTTAACGCCGTACTGATGGGCGAAGATGGAATAGGCCTGACCCAACTCTCGATGGTCGATGTATTTTGAATGCGCGGCCATCTTGAAAACGTCCAAGTCCTCATCTCCTAGGAAGAGCGAGAAGGTCAGCCGCCTGCCTTCCTTGCCAAACGAGTACTCGCTAGGCTGGAGTAATGAAGACAAGAAGCCGTCAACTCGCATGGAGGCGAAGAGCTTGGCAATGGGTTCATCCGCCTCGTAGACGAATTTCATCGATGTTTTGTTTTGGCTCATGGTTTTGCGTAATGCACGTCCACCCAGGTAGCTGCTTCAGACAGACCCATGCCTGAGATTTCGCGCACGCGTTTGATAGCGGCGACGCGGCCAGAGGAAGTCCAGCAAGGAGACATCAGGGGTCTGGTCTGCTCGAGCAGGTGGGCTTCTTCGTCGCAGGAGCGAAGGGTTCTGATCTCTTCGTGCAACGCGATCGCGTAACGCAACCGAGGCTCTGAGTGCGACGGCTTCGTCAAATCGGCCGCAGAATAGAAATGCCGAGACCCAAGCCCTTGAACAAAGCACGCAAGTGCTTTGGATTGAGCGTCGTCGAGGGCGGCCGAACCAACCACGGCTGCGAAAATATCGCGAGCGTCCTGCTGACTCAAGACCATGAATTCGTTTGAAATTTGACGCATAAGTTTCTCCTGGTTAATTGGACAAGCCGAGGTTCTGGGCGATGAGAGGGTTCATGCCCGGCCCGCCGACATGTTTGCCGATCGAGAGTTCGGTGAACTGAGGAAAGATGGACATGATCGACAGGCGCTCCTTGGCATCGAGTTCGTCGCGACACCACTCCAGCACGCCAACGCCACCGAACATATCTCGACCCTGAACATACCAGGGATTCTTCGAGATGCTGCACGGCAGATTGCGATAGCGATAGGTGTGCTTGCAATCGCCGACGTAGGGTGATTTCTCCAACACTTCAACACTGAAGTCGCGATCATGACTAAGATGGACCCAGCGTGACGAGATTTCGGACTCTGCAATGAAGGAGGACGACTGCTTGTCCATGAGTTCGTCCAAATGAACGACCGGCTGAACGAACAGCCACGGACCGTCCTCCAGCGAGAAAGGCACGCTGTTTTGGCAGCGAATCACCATCCAGACCAGCTCGAGTTGTCTGCCGGCGATTTGTTTGGCAAACTCCAGAGCCGCGACGTTTCGCAACTTGTTCTTGGCCTTGAGGGTTTTGCCTGTGAGGCGAATGATTTTGTCTTCCATGATTTCTCCTTGATGAAAGGGCATAAAAAGAGGCCTAGGCCTCTTTTTATCACCACCCTACGTAAGGTGGCGTAAGTGACTCCATTGAAACAGAGGGTAATTTGACGCCGAGCTTCTCGAGGTTCTTCTCGAGCTGCTCGGGCGTGAATTCGGTTGAGCTGTCCCAAGCCCACTGAAGCAGGCAGCCCTTCAATGGCCGCATTGTAGTGGCAATCCATGAAGACTCCTTTGTCCAGCATCTCCATCGGGGTGAACGATGGCGCGAACTTGGGGTCCCAGGTATCTAGGTTCTTGGGTTTCAAGATGAACTCCAATGATGGCAAAATAGCCTACACCAGATAAGTGACGCCATCCTCTCAACGCGGTAGTATGTGGTTGAAAAACGTTTGAGTAGCAAAAAAAGAGGGGTAGTGCCCCTCTTTTTTCACGACAATTTGTCGACGCCAAGCGCGACAGGCTGATCGCCGACCTCGAAGACTTCGCATCGCAGAGGATACTTCTCGAAACCTCCAAGCTTCTTGTGGAACGCATCCATCCAAGCAACAGCCTTCAAAGCGAAGCTGTCATAAATCGGCTTGTCCCATCCAGGCTTTCGATATTGATAGAAATCGGTCGTCAGGCTTTTCTGAGCATACCGCACGTCATGGACGCTGCCGTCGAAAAACATCCGCACGAATTCATTCGTCAGCTCGTGGAAGCTTTCAACATCCGCCCACCTGTTCAGCTGCCGAACAGACAAGCGGTACCACCGTAGCGAATTGGTATCGTTCGAGACCTGTTCGCGGCGGAAGGTGATCTCCAGACCGTGGGACTTCACCAGCACCGTCGTGGGTGCGTGCTGAATGCGTTGCGGTTTGGCGGCCGTGATGATGTGTTTCTCGGCTTCTTGCTTCATGCAATCAGCCAGAAGTTTGAAGAGTTCTTTCACAATGGTTCCCCTTCGTTAGGTGGGTTAGTATGTGGCGACAACGGGCGTGTCATCTACGCTGGTCATGGAGCCAAGACTCTAAATCGCCCATCCTCAAATACGGACGCACGACCTCTTTCAGTATCTTGAGATACGTTTCGCTGCCAAGCTGTTCGACTGTAGCACCCGACGAGTGTGCCAGAGAAACTAAGAACGCGCGAAATAGTTGCGGACTTTCGTTCTCCGCTCGAGCCACCAGATCCTGATTGCGAATCGCCCAATCTAAATTGGCGAAATCACTCTCTAATTGCTCGCGCGGGTACACCAATGCGACCGGCTTGGAATGCGGCATCTTAACGCCGGCGCCAGCCAGGCTTGCTCGAATCAGACGCTGGGAGCACAATTCGTTAGGAGTGTGAGTAGGCGAGCTCGCACCGATGACGTGTCCTTCTCCCGAAGCCCAACCCCAAATCTGTTTGGCGCTCTCATTAACGGCTCTGGGGTTGTCGTCGATCCACACGTCAATGAAAATACCCAGATCTCGACAGGCGGGGTCTTTGGCTTGTCGCGATGTCGTTACGATCCCGTCTACCCACGGCATCATTTCTTCCCACACGTTCGCAAACTCCGAAGGATAGCGCATGGCGACAATGTAGACCTTGTGCCCGAAATGTCGCAGCAAAGCGATCAGTAGTTTGAACGTCTCCGGATCACGATCGGCGGTGCCGTCCCAATCGAGACCAAAGGCGATATGTTTGGAATTGGCGCTCATCGTTTTCTCCGTTTGGACCCATAACTGCCGCCGAAGCGAGCGTAGCAGGGTTATGTTGGGGCGTTGGCAAGATCGATGGCAATCAGCACCGCAAGATCACCAAACGCGGCGATTCGGGAGCTGAACTCGGGTGTTTTCCCGTCGGCGATCATCCGTTCAATGACGTCGGCTCGCCTGCCGCCCGGGCGGATCGTAGCGATCAGTTGATCGTTTTCATCCCAACGAATGTCTGTGACAATGCAGCACACCTCATCACGATCGATCGACCGCAGACGGTGAAAGTATGCTTCATCAGACTCCTGCTGTTTCTTCACGGGTGTTGACGCTTCGCCGAGAAACTCACCGTGCGTGATGCCTCGAAGAATTCGCTCGTAACTGAATTTCATCCCGCCGAAGTTGATGACGTGTTCGAATTGCATACACTCACTCATGTTAGAAAAAGAAATACGCATAGGCCAGTGGGTTTCCCCACTGGCCTATGACTTGTCCGGCTTTTTCCTTGAAGGGCCGTGGGCATGACTTTCGTCAGGGTCGGACTACCGCGAACTGGCGCCTATCAGGCAGCCAGACGCTCCGCAAACGTGCTTTCATTGGCAGTTAGTTTGGTTTACACATATTACCACCGATTACTCGAAGGCTAACGAGGTTCTTATGCGCACCCCGGCTCGTAATCTCCACTATCTCACGCAATCGAAACCAGGTCGGGCCCCCGTTCAGAAAAGAAGCCTTAGCAAGTGCCAAGCTACCCCTTCAGGGATGATGGAATTCGAACATACAGGTATGCGCATCAGACGCCAACCTTGATCTTCCGCGATTTTGGTCTTGTGCGCGTCTACGGTTTCAACGTATCGGCGATCAAGTCGATGGTTTGGGCCATCGAACTCAACAAGTACCCAGATCAACGGAAAGGCCAGATCAAACACGCGCAACTGGTTGTCGCTTCCTTTGAGTGGAAACTCAAACTGATGTACCACCCCAACTGACTTGAGGATGTTTTCAATTTGAACGTATTTCCACTTCTGGGAACCGTACAACGCCTTGGCAAGAAAATCACCGTCGTTAACAAACTGGGTAAAGTTCCGCCTGGCTATTTCCGAATTCAACAACTTCCGCTCAGGAGTATGATTGGCGATCCGCATGTGGCACGACCCCGAACAGTAAAACACTTCCTGTCCTAAACGTCGCCTACGATTGATCTCTTTGTTATCTTTCAAGAACAAAGACCCGCAGTTACCGCATTTTAGTTCGCTTTTCATACTTCTAGACTTAATTTTTTGGACCCGGTGGGAATCGAACCCACGTCTTGCATGCATTCGCTTTGAAGTTCAGAAGGCTTGTCTTTCGACTTCCTTCACACGAGCGTCTTTCTTAATTCACGACCAACTGCAAAATCGACGTGAATTCTTGAGTTCAGGAAATTGAGTAGCGACTCAGGAGTCGTTTGGCCAAATCTCGACCGTTGTAAGCTACAGATAGCTGAGGGCAATCGTAGTGATTTCGCACATCGAGGCAAGCGCGAACCAGGTTGGCCCTAGCCTCTGCGTTGTCTTCTGTGACCCTTGCGAGCTTGCGAAGCGCATCGATCAACTCTTTTTGGGTAAATTGCTCGATACTCCTTTTCACAATGATCGAGCTCATCGATCAAAGTTTTCAGATCGCTGAAGCCATGAGCAAAGTCGTGGCAGGCATCGGACAGCATGAGATCAGTCTCCTTGGATGGGTCGATGAGCCCATGGGGATGCTGGGGTAAACTGTACGCCATGGTGGCCGGATCGGAGAGGATTCGGAGTGCTCATGATCGGATACTGATGGAGGGACACCCGCGACATGCTCAACACGCCCTCCATCGTCGCCTTGTTGACGATGTGCGCGTAAAGATGGTTGAGCAACACGGACCGATAAGTGCCTTCGGTTGGAGAAGGGACATTCGGGGCGATCATGTGCAGGCGGGCATGGAGCGCGGCCTGTTGTCCGTACTCACTGTTCAACAGCTTGGTGACCGCCGTCAGAAACGCATCTTCCGGGCTGTTGTCGTCAGAGCCGCGAGAGACTTCCCATCCGTTGATCACCAAGCCTGCTTCGAACCACTCGGCGAGCGCCAGGAGTTTGGATGCCGGCACCTGGAGTGCGTCTGCTGCCCGAAAGATGTCGCACGACAAGCGGAGGTTGTTGATCGCGCTTTCCACGGAAGCGATCGGTTGTGCTTCGGTGTTCTCGGAAACGACGGTCAGGAAGTGGATGAGGCCGCGCAGGATGTTGGTGCTGGTGGTTTGTTTGACGGTCATGATTGCTTTTCCTTTCTAAGGGGGCATAAAAGCCTACATCAGTAGGCGAGGATGGGGGTGGTGGTTCTCTTTGCGGCTTTCTCGCGAGCCGCGTTCAGCAGGTGTTGCTGAATCAACGCGTAACGCTTGGTCAAGTCTTTCTCTTCAAACGCTCGAGTCAACATCTCCAGCGTCGTGGCGTCCAGCGTCTCATTGAGCGTTCGCAGGAGCATCGCATCGACGGAGTCGTTGCTGTAGCGATTGAAACGATCGTAGCGCTCGCAACGCAGCGCTTTGTTGTTTCTGACACGCTCGTCATCGCCGCAGAAATTGAGGCAATCGCATTTAGGCATAGCTTCTCCCTTTGGAAGGTGTTCATGTTGGTCTGGAATTGGGTGGATCAAGCACCATTCCTTTTCTGGCATCCTTGTTGAAAGGAGGTTTGTACAATGGCGGCTAAGGCCAGTACGTCCCAACTCCAGACCGAACTCTAACGCGGGTGTCCCAGCTGGAAACAAGATTGGTTAAGTACCATTTGTTTCCGACCGAAGAGGTTTTTTGGTAGGCGACTTAGACCTACCCCTTGCTTCCAGCTAGAACCCGTTGAAAACTCTCCGATGAGGATGAAGGCACCACCCATGACCCTCACCGGGCAGTTCTCGAAAGACCCACTACCTGATTCATCCGAGGAGAATGGCCAGGTGACCACTCATTGATCAAAATGTCACACTCTCGAATAAGTGCTTGTCCTTATACCAGGATCACGGTGAACGCACTGGCTTCTATGAGGATTCCACCGAAGGAGTTGAGCTTCATCCTCTCCACCGCAGATAAGGTAGTTACCCACCTAACCTACTCGTGCGACTGCGTTCCAATCAAGACACGCTGAAGGTCACGCAATCGACCAAACAGCATTGACGGGTCGTTATCCAGCCGACTCAGACCACGAAGGGTGAGAGAGGTGCGGGACCGTCTGCCTACGACTCCTCCCATTCAGCGCCTAGACGCTCACCCGGGACGGGTGGGTGTTTACCTACAACCGATTGATGAGCGTGCTCTTTTTATTTCAGAGCGATGCCCATGGCGTTGAGTTCAGACTCGATCTCCTCGACAGCACGGGTGCCGATTTGAGGTAGCTTGAGCATTTCGATTCGAGAGCCAGCTTTGTCGAAGAGATCCCCGAACGTCTCAATTCCATTGTTGCGAAACGAGCGCTGAGCGCGGTTCGACAAGCGGGTGTCGCGCAATGAAATCTCCCTGACCTGTTTGAGGGCGACAGTCACCAGAGGCGCTTTCTTCTCCGTCACCCTGAATGTCACGACTGGTCGAAAAAGACGCCGTTTGTGGACAAAGATCAAGTCGAACCGATTGTGCTCCATCGAGATTTTAACCGAGTCCAACTTGTAGTCGAACCCGTCTTCGTCGAAGAATTGCTTGGAGGCCTGCGAGGCAGCTGCGTTCTCGGGCAAGACCAGGAGGTCTTTGACGCAAGCGTTAAGAGCCAATTGTGTCTTGTCATCGGCCGTCGACCAAGAGGTCATGTTCACCACCAAACGCAAAATCAGGCTGTAGATGGAGCGGTTGGCGACCAATACGTACTTGTAAGTGAGGGGCGTTTTCTCTTTGTCCGACATGATTTCTCCAGTGAATGTTGGGGGTACGTCAATTAAGTAGTATGTGCTTGAAAAACGTTTGACTGATAGCGTAGTGGTTATTTTTATGACTAAACACGCGAGAGTGTCATGAATTCGAAACTGATGAACACATACCCATCGATGAGTCTGGAAGGACTTCAGCTCAGCTTGATGCAACGCGAGAATGAATTGATTCGCGCTCAGCTGGCGCGCCGTGTTGGGAGATCACCTCACCACGTACTTCCCAGTGTTGCAACCGAGGGTCTTTTCGACATTTTCAAACCAAAAATCAAAGAGGCTAAGGAAAAAGAAAAGTCCATTGACCAGCGCTTGGCTGAGCTGTATCAGCGTGTCAAAAATCACCGGCCATCCGATCGAACGTTCGAAGCAACTGGGCTTCTGGCTCTGCTCAAAAATGGTCGAAATTTCAAACAAACCGTCGCTGATTTGAAAGCCGCGATGGAGGCCGAAGTCAAATTTCAGCAACTTCAACTCGAAGAACACAAGCAGTGCTGTGCGCTGTGGGTTAAGGTGGCGAAGGACGGTGACTTGGTTCATTATTTCCGAGAACGCTCCAAGGTGCGGGCTTCAACTCAACCTGTTCAACCCCATGGGTTCAAAAAGAAGCTCGGTACTTCCAATCACCAACATTTCAAAGATCGGAAATACGTTTCCTTCCACAATTCGCTGGGAACGGTCGTGATCGATACGGGTTTCGATGATCTGGCTGAACTACGCCCGACCTTCTCCCATGAACCCAAAGATTGGGAGTTGGAAGACCCTTCGTTTGGGTCATTCAACTTCTACAGCAACTGGGTCGAATTCACGCCAGGGCCTTTGAACCAATTTCATGGGCAGTACACCTCCGGTGTCGACGAGTCCTTACATACCGACATCCTCTCTCTGATCGAAGAGTGTGAGACGGCGACAATGAACGCGAGCAGCTACAACAGCCTTCACATGGAAACCAGTGAATTCTCGGCGGCAAGCCGCGTATTGAGTAACGAAACCATATCGCCGGCTCTTGTAGCAAAACTGACCGACGGCTACACCGAAGGGTTCTTTGAATATGGGGAAGATTTGATGCATGCCGTATGGAATTACGATTCCATAGATGCCATTTCGATGATTGAACTCATGGTTGAACACCTGGCGATTGCGTTCCTCAAGACGTAACAGCAAAAAAAAAAAGAGAGGGCAGCGCCCTCTCTTTTTGCTGCCGATGTTTATTTCGGCAGGGTGGACTGCAACGCCACGATCTGTTCCACGTACGGAATCCAGATGGCCTTGAGGACCGGATCGCTGAACACGTTCATGGTCATCCCGCTTTGAGCCAGCTTCTCCTCCAGACTCACCGTCGACGGGTTCGTCAGCAATTGGGCCAACAGGGTGCGAGCTCCTGAGGCGCTGCACTTGGCTGCAGTGGCCGCCAAGACCACCGGCATTTCTCGACCAGGGCAGTACCAAGCAGCCAAGCAGTTGCCGGCACTGTCGCGTTCAAAAAGACCCTTGGAGCCGGAACCCATGAATTGGCTGGGTGCGCACGGGATAAACGAGTGCACCTCTTTGCAAGACTTCGTCACCCCCGGAGCCGGGTCGGAGCCGAACGCGGTAGCGTTGCAAACCACGGTGCCGCGCGGGAACTGTTTGGTCACCCATTTCTGAGCTGCGCCGAACGACACCTTCACCGGGTAGGCTGCGGTCATGGTCCGGTTCTGAGCCACGTTGATCAGGTGCGTCGAGTAGACGGTGCACGTCTGCACCATCGGCGGTGGGGTGATGTTGGGCACGTACTTGCACTCGTACGTGCCTTTTTGCAGCACCACTTCTTTGGTGCCGGCATTGGTGGCGTAAACCACGGTGCCTTTGTTGGGCATGGTGAAGGTGGTGCCGACCTGGTAGACCGTCTGCGCCCATGCAGATGGCAGCAAGAACATGAAGCCCAAGATCAGGGCTGAAAGGATTTGTCGCATTTTCTCTCTCCGGGTGGTTGTAGGGGACATATCATTTCCGCAGTTGTGCGGTCTTGAGCCATTCGTCGTACTTGGTTTGCCACTGTGGGCTCAGGGGTCCGAACTGCTCCAGCAAGCGGCTCTTATGTTGGGCATCGGAGTCTCCAAGCACTCGGATGACTTCCGGGTACATAAAACAAACCTCCTGTTTCGGCGATGCACCCATGACTGCTGTCCAATCTCTGGTGAGATTGAAGTAATGCAGACGATCCTTGATTTCTTGGGTTGACCATGGATAATCTTGATTCACGCTGTTCTCCTGGGTAGGAAGCGGCAGGCTTAGTCGATTTTGAAGCCGAGCTGCTTGAGGTAAGGTTGAAGACGCGTCAAAGTACCGATGCTCTCCAATGCAAGCATTTCAGGACTGACACTTTTCATCTTTCTCTCTCCGACGGGGGTTGGAAAACCAACCCCCGATTTTTCATCAGCTGGTGAAACCGATCATGCGCGAACGCTTCTCGGTCAAGACGCGCTGGTTGTCATCCAGCGCTTCGGCCAAGACCAAAGACTTTTCGAAAGTCACCGGCTCCAGGTCTGCGGCTTCGCGGGCCAAGCTGGCTTGCTCAGGCGTGAGTTCCTGGAACTGGATGATGTCGTAGCAACGGCCCTTGCGCAAAATGGCGGGGTCCACCTTGTTGACCGAGCTCAGGTTGGTTGAGATCACGATCTTCTTGGTGGGGTCCGCCACCACGCCGTCAGCATAGTTCAACAGACCAGCCAGGTCGGCATTGCCGCTTTCGCGAGGCGTCAGGAAGTTGTCGGCGTCTTCCAGCGCCAAGATGCGGTGAGTCGAGCCGTAGAAGGTCGAGAGCATGTCGGGCGAACGCATGGTGGCTTCGTCAAAGACCATGCTGGCGTCTTTGCCGGAGTGCAGGATGAGGCTGCGCAGGAACGTGGACTTGCCCGTGCCCGGCGGGCCGATCATGAGCAGGATGCCCGAGCTGCTGTTGAGGAAGCGATCGAAGTAGTTGATCGGCTCGTCGCCCAGGAAGGGATAGAACTCCTTCTTGGCCACTTTGGCGGTGGAGCGGCGAATGGAGCGGCGGTTGCTGCGAATGCCTTCTTGGGTCAGGCTCAGGAAGAAGACGGCGTGGTGATCGTCGTGGATGTGCTCTTCCAAGAGCTTCTCGATGGCGTCCCCGTGAGCCTGTGTGCTCACCAGAGTGGCTCGCGTGGTGTCGGCGCTGATGTTGATCAGACCGATGGCCAGCAAGTTGGTGGTGTTGCCGCGGTCGTAGAAGTACGTGTAGATACACACGTCCTCTTTGCTGCGGGTGACGTGGGTGTCCACCGAAGCGTCGGGCAAGACGGTATTCAGCTCGGCGATCATACCGCGGTAATCGAAACCATCGGCCAGACCCAATTGAGCCGTGATGAAGCGAGTTTCGACGTTCTGGCGCTGCTGCAGCGCCTTGATCTCGAAGATATCCGCCAAGCCGATTTGCACGTTGGCGCGCAAGTAGTGGTCGAAGATGTCGCCAGCCAGGACGCCGGAGGTTTGCAGTTGGTTTTCGTTCATGGTTTTCTCACTTTGTAAGTGTGGTTGGGGGAAAAGGTTTTTGTCGTACCAGCCCGCTACTGATTGCGTGTCGACTGATTCGAATGGGTTTCTACTGGTGATTGGTTTATGCGGGTGTTTTCTTTGTAATAGATCCTTAGCAAATACATAAGAGCTGGGGTGTTTGTTTTTGGTGGAGAAGTTGAGGATTCTTCTCTTCAACCCAGGAATACCCGGCGTAGTCGATGTGAAGCTACTCAGCGCGACCGATAGACGCCGCGCTTCCCCCAAATACCGACTGTAGTGAAAACGGGAATTGTTGTTCCGCTGAATTCGCCACTTCAGGTACCGCGAGATCGTTAGACGGCTCGTCATTCGTGCCTCAGGCGTTTTGAAATCTTTGCTTCGATCTCTCGACGAAACAGATAGGCGTCCACTGTTTCCTGAAATCCCGTTCTGACGGTGTCGTCAGAACCTACGACATTATCGACCACTTTGAACATGTGGCCAAAACTGAAGATGAGGTTGCCGATCGGGATAGGGAGGCAATCGTTGTGTAGTTTGAATCCAGCCGGTGTGATCTCCTCGGGCACGAATAGCATGTTGGCCGACATCCAATCGGTCAGGTATGGATCGCCAATCGGCCTGCGCACTCGAAAGAAGTAACGCATAAAACGGCTGGGGCCGTTAGCGGTGGCTTCATGCAGGCGAACGCTCAGAGAGTATGTCTTAAATACGTTCGGGCAATCTTTCTTGAAGACGGCGCTCATGGGCTGGACCTCCTGAGGTGAGTCATGAACGCGAGCGTTCGTGGGTTATAGTCCATGTGCCACCGAACCATGAATGCGCTCTTGAATCGCAGGCCGTGCGTGGAATGTCGACACCTACCTTCTCCGTGGAAACCGTCGTTTCTGAGCTTTTCAACAAACCAAGGACTCTTATCGTCCCCGATCGCTCGAATCATTGCTCGACCGGAACGCAGCGCTTCACCCGCTCCTCGGGGCGAGTGAATGTCATAACGAACCCAAACGACCTGTTGCTTGAAACGGGTTATGGGAGCATGGGCGCGGACGGTGACCAAATCGGCATGGGAGTCTCTTTCACAACCCGCGTACCTCCATCGTGGATGATGGATCTGCTTAAAGGTAAGCATAAGTCACTCCTGCTTGAGTCAATCAACGACCCTGCTTGCGTAGCGCTCGGCGGCAATCCCCCAGTGGGCGATCCAATCCACGCGCCAATGTGGTTTGGAGAAAAAGGGTGCCTAGCGCTCCTCCGTTTGCGTACTTGTGACGCAGGAATACGGCCTTATCGGGTCTCCTGAATTTATCGGCCGCCCTCACGTGCTGGGCGGAGTTGGTGTGTAAAGATTTGAAACCAAAGCTGTTTCTGCTCATACGAGACGCCTCATTAAAGCCCGTCGGTCGTAAACTCATCTGGCCTTCTCCAATCCGAAACACTAGGTGAGGCGCTGCGAAACGACGAGACTCGGTTACGGAAGCGAAGCGGTCGATTGGTTGAAATCTGTTGATGGATCTCACTCAGCCAAGAAAAAGCCTTGGTTCGACCAACCTCAAAGCAGGTTTGTTCTGCTACCTCACGATCCTCACCCAACCATTTCTGAGCTAGGTAAGTTCTGGATGCCAGCTTTCCCAGTGTTTCATACCGGTCGACCAGCTCTAGCTCTTTGAGGAAATCTGGGTCATCATCAATCTTTGAACACATGCGCTGCTCGTGCAGGGATGATTGAAAGCATACGGTCATGAGTCATGTCCTTGAAATCGCGCGTAAAGCTTCACGGCATCGCCTTTTCTCTGGCCAGATGGAAAATCTCCAACCTTAGATAGTAAGCTCGTACCGACTCATTCGTCTGCAGCCATTTTTGGCTGTTTTTCTGCTCCGACCTCATTGGATCGTACATGCTCAACTTGGTCGTGAAAGCATGTGTTGGTGAGAAGTACGCTTTCCATTTTGGATCAATTCCATACGGAACGTTGCGTACGTCGTTGTGTAACTTACCCACGCCGATGGGTGTGGGGTGTTTGTGCGGTAGTATCAACTCTTGATGTTGATAAACCCGCAACGCATCATGTCTGACGCTTCGACAGCGACTGATGTATCGCATCGCTTTGTTGGAGTCGGCTCGGCCGTAGAAGCGAGGCCCTGCTACCAACACTCCGGACTGGACTTTACAGAAGGCTATGCCACCCTGGGTGCTTGGCAGGCCGTTTCTTTTCCGAAAACTAACAGTCATGTTGTCCCCTGACTAAAAATCAAAGCGAAGTTGCGGACTAACCATCCCTTCGATCAGCTGATCCAGCAAGGTGTCGGACGTAGGAGCAATACTGCTCATGGTTGGTACCACTATTGTTGGAAATCACTCCGAAAACAACATGCTGCTTACAGCGAAACCGATTTGTGATGTGTGTCAGAAAGGACCGATCCGTCCCGCCTAAACGACCATGGCAACTCAGATGCTTAACGCCAGGGTCTTCGACCGTGTTCTTCAACTTACTGACGTTGATTGGAGCGTACTCTTCGAATTCGAAGAGTATCTGACCCCGTGTCGTTCCACGAAAGCCGACACGTCCGCGTTCTTCTGGGCTTTCAGCTGCAAAGACAGACAAAAATCGTCTGAACTTAACGGAGCCGTTCTTTTCGAAAGCCGAGTACATTCGACCTACCAATACGGGATCAGCGTTGAATTGAATCATGATCGTTGGTACTCTCAAAAGCGTTCGGAGGACGGTACGGGCAACAAGCAATAGCTCATCACCCGTTGAAAGTGGCGGTAATGTCCCCAGTCGCCCAACTCTCGCGATGAGTCTTCTCGGTCCCATCCTGGAGGCCCAGCTACTCGCACGTACGACTCGACATCACCGTCTTGCACGATGACGAAGACTCGAACGTTACCTTCGCGCCACAACTGATCGAAGTCTGAGATGTAGAAGCGCTCCTTACCGTAGCGCATGTTGGTGGGGGCGAACTCGATCTTGTAGTTTTCTTTGGCCACGTACCGATCTTCACAAATTGTGAACAAACCCACCTCGGTAGGATAGGTGCGCTTGAGTGCAATCCCGACAATGAAGTCGGTAAATTCCAAAGGAGACGTGGGGATCTGAGCGACGATGTTCCTGACACCGAACTCAACGCACAGATCCGCGATCGATTGATGATGGGTGACAAGCATGGTGAGTTCTCAGAAAGGCGCCGTCTCGGAAGTGACGTAAAGCCCAGTGGCGGATTTGGAGTAGGCGGAAACAGCCAGCACTGTCTGTACGGCGGATGCTTGAAACGCCCCTGCGCCGAACAGGTCGGCTTCCTTATTGACAGGTCCCATACGCTGGAGCATGAGCATGAAGTCTTCGCGCGTAAGACGATAACGCACATCGTACTGCGGCTGTCGACAGCCGCCGAGCACGTTCACCAAGATGAAGACAACAGCATTCTCCTCAGCGCTGACCTCCAGGATGAGGATTTCTTGGCGTAACGGGGCGATGGTGTCGCCAACCTTGAGATCGTCGATGTTGACGTTGTAATAAGAACGCATGTGTTTTCTCCTTCGAAATTAGGGCATAAGAGCAGACAGCGCCGACAAGGGTCGCTGTCTGCCTACACACCAGTAGTATGTATTTGTAATTTTCATCAAACCGATTTGTCGAACTCGAACACACCCATGCTCAGCTTGGAGAATTGTGGCAGCTCGTATGTGCCACTCATCCCTAGGCTGATACCCACAGCTGCTGCAATCATGTCGCAAGCAGTCAAAGCTTCATGTAGGACACGGGGCCTCTCCAGGGGAGGCTGCTCTGATGCAATCCCACCACAGAGGGTGTATACGTTCAGCCGCATGAGCACTGCTCTGATGCAAGACTGCTCGATGTCGGTAAAGCACAGTGAGAACAGGTTGGTGGGAGCGATGTTGGCTCTAGCTGGTGCGATGATCTGCTTTGGCTGCAAGAGGTGGTAGACTGCCAACTCCAGCAGTCGTCTGTTACGCATCCTCGGGTACATGGATGCTAGTTTGGATTGCAGGAGTATGCCTTGCTGGTATGACTGTACGTCGTACTTGCAATCATGCAAAGCATCCCAACATTCCTTGAAGTACTTGGTCGTCATCACTTTAAGTCTACTCCCTCAGGGTACTGCTTGACAAGGGTCTATCAAACAATGATTGCCTGTGTTATAGATATGTAGCTTGGTGTGTAGACACTGTGGTTACATGGGGCCTACTCACTCTTCGTAAGGAGAGGGGGTAGGGGGAGTGGTTGTGTGTGACTGTAAGTATATAAGGAGAGGATAGTATCCTCTCCTCTGACTAGAGTAGGAGAGTAGGTAGAACCCTCTACAATCCATTCAAATGAGAAAAGACACTCATCACGACAGTACAAACAGTACTGTCGTTTATGCTGTCTGATGTCTTTTCTCAACAATCTAAGACAACACTGCTTTGTCTGTTGTAGGAAAAGAATGAGGCATGGGTGTGTTTGTATGTACTCTAGGAGGAGTCTGTTATGAATTTGTTCATTAGTTTGTCTTTGATTGGTCTGGTGGTGCTTGGCTGCTTGGTGGTGCACTACTGGCGAGACAATCGGATTTTGAAGATTGATCTGGAGTGCAAGAACTGGAGGCTGCAAGACGCTCGCGCAGCAAATGATCGCTACAAGCTGCGCATTGTTGAGCTTGAGAAGCAGGTGAGCACGCCCAGGGTGATGGTTTCGTTTGGTCTGCTCACAGCAGCCGAATGGGGTGGCGTGCGCATCGGCGCAGACCCTGCTGATGGGTCTGTTAGTGGACTGCTGATTCGCAGCCCTGCTGGCCTTTTGCTGATCAAATATCCGACGCAATATGCCGAGGTCTTGGCTCATTTGCCTGAGGATACGCAATGGCAGTGGGGAGGGCCTAAGCATCGCTTGGTGTGCGAGATGCGTGAGCAGGTGCTGTCTGACTTGCTGGAGTACGCCAAACTTCGGGAGTCTGAACGCCAGGCTGCGTCTGCTGGCAGCGAGAAAGAATGTCAAACAGGAGTTTGAGCCATGGAACTGTTTGAAAAGTTGGATTCCTGGCCTGTCATGCTGGGCTTGATCGTATTGCTCATCGTTTTGCTGCGATGGGTCTTTTTCGAGATCAAACAGAACTCGGCTTTGCGGCTGGAGTCGTCTGATCGCAAGCGGGAGTACCATGAGTTGTTGATGATGCTCATCGGTGAGTGGGGAGGCTATCGCTTGACGCCGGGCATCCGCATCAACGACGAGCGCATGTGTGCCATATTGACCACCCCCAAGGGCTGGCTTTTGGTCAAGTACGATCAAGAGTACGAGCACATGTTCAAATCGGTGCCCGTGTACCAAAATGGCCTGGCCGATGTTCCCTTGGATGAAAGCATCCAAAAAGAGCTGATCGCCCAGCTATTGAAAAAGAGCGGTGAAGACATGCGGTACATGTCCGGCTACCGCCACGACGTGGGTCTGTACCAAACCGATCCCATTGGGCCGAACGAGCATGACTGGCGACAACACCCTACGTCTGAGGTCGTCCGCAACACGTGACGCCTGATGGCGTGAATCGCTTCTGAGTAACTCTTGGTATGTGGGTCGTCCACATACTGGAGGTGTCATGAAAATCAAGCGTTTCCAAAGTGGAGTGGTTACCGGCTACTCGTTTTACTGTCCTGGCTGTCAAGAGCGACATGCTTATTACACGCAGTGGGACCCCACTCATCCGGGCCACAAGCCGATTTGGTCATTCAATGGCAACGAGCAAGCACCCACATTCCAGCCCAGCTTGCTCAACACCGGGATTCGTCACAAAACCATGACGGATGGTGAGTGGGTGGAGTACGACAAGCTTGTTGCGGAAAAAGGAGAGCGAGCACCTCTGCAAGATCCCAGGTTTCGTCATGTGTGTCATTTGTTCTTGAACGATGGTGTGCTTGACTTTCTTGGCGACTGCACGCACGAGTTAGCCGGCCAGAAGGTGCCATTGCCCGATTTGCCGGCGGAAGAAGGAGGCTAAATGACTTCCCTTGAAATTTTCCTGATCGGGATGGTGGCTTTGTTGTCTATCTTTGTCTTGAAGCTGGCCATCTCCCGACTGGAGATGGCTGCTGCGCTGGACAAGATGCGACAGCGAAATCGCGAGCTCAAATCGGGGATCGACAAAACCTACGGTGATTTGCTCAGAGTGGTCCTGAGGTTGGGTCGGTATCATAACCACGGTATCGATGAAAGACCGAGGGCAGACTCCAAAAACGGCGAGATGACAAAGTTCTTTTGCATCCAAATACCAGAGACCGTTTTGCTTTATGAATACACCGAGCGTCACGAGCATATCTTTGAAGATGTGCCGGCATTCCAAAAGAACCCCGCGCCTAAGCGCAAACGAAACTTCAGACTGGTCAAGTGATACAAAGGGAGTGTGTCCGTGCAAGCGACCTTGATTGACGTGCAGACGCTGCTGTACGTTTCCGTGTTTTTCACATTTGTGTTGTTCTTCTACATCTACCAGCTGCAAGAAGAGACCAAGGCCAATGTGCGCCTGAGGCATCAGCTCGATGACGCCAATCAAATCAAACTCGAGCTGTTGTGGTTCGCCAGTGCGCTGGGCGCCGAATACCATAGTGGTCGAGGCTCGATGAGAATCGCAACACCTGACGGTGTGGTCGATCAGCTGGTGTTTTGCATCGACGTACCTGGTGGCCAGATCCAGCTGCCATACACGCAAGACACCGCGTTCGTTTTTGCCATGCACCCGATCTACGATGGCGACATGTTGCCGCAATCCGAATCCAACATCCGTCTTTTGATGGACCTGGCTTACGAGAAGAAATTCCGATACGCAAGCTGACAGCATAAAGGGTGGGTTGCCCCACCTTTTATGCTTACGTGTTGTAAGCGGTGTTCAGCGCGTGAAAGCCGACGGACGAACCGCAGATGGCAGCGATACCCATCATGACCGTCATGACGGTTCCGAAACACCAGATCAAGAACCGAACATATGCGTTCAAACGCCGCATGATTTCCTTGAGCAGGAGACTCGCCGCCGTCACGAGCTTTTCATCATGCATCAAGCCGACAGCCTTTGCAGACATCTGACCTTCAAAATCGGCGAGCGTTTTCGAAATGGTTGCCATCTCACTGTCATCAGGCCAGGCATCATGCGCCTTCTCAAGATCCTTCAGTAGCGGCAGTGCTTTATCTCGTGGGATCACGGGACCCGAAGTCGCATCGTGCCCCGAAACGTCTTGGTTTTCATGCTGAAAATACAAGATCGCAGCTGATTTTGGGCCATGACCGTCCTTGGATGAAACGCTGAACGTCCCTTGAAAACCTCCAAGGGAGCTTTTGACAGACCCATCGTGAGACATCTCGAAGAGTTCGGAGTCGGCTCGCTTACTCCACTCAGCGTATGCCGTCTTCACTTTGTCCAAGTCGTCTGCGTTCTTGACGCTCCTGAAGTCGTGCGCGAAAGTTTTTTGGAGATCGCGGAACTGGGCGGTGACGGTTTTGTGGAAGTCAAGAAGAGTCCTGACTTCGGTGTTGGCCCAGTGCGTCATTTTCTCGAGATTCGGGGCCACACCGCCGGGCAACAAACAAGACTTGGGGTACAGAATTTCGTGAACGGGTGCTTGGGTGCCGGTCTTGTGGATTTCCTTTTCAAGCGATTCAATGGTCGCGTCGATTTTCTTTTCCACAGCAGCACGCTGCCGGCCTTGACGCGTGAAGATGCTTTTGAAGAATTCGATCATCCGCTTGAACGCGGCCTTGATCGCTTCCCAGATTTTGTTGGCCGTTTCCTTGAGACCTTCGACAGCGACGCGGGTGCGTTCCTTGCCCGACAGACCTTCGACAGCCACCTTCATGCTGCCGGGCTTGAAGCCCACCACGTTCTTGAGGGCTTCGAGCACCGGCTCGAGCGTCTGCACGACTTCGTCGGGCACGCCTTCAGGGTAGGTGGCTTCGAGTCGTTCAGCGGTCTCGTCGATGGCACCAGCGGCGACTTGGGCGTTGTCGATGTGCTCTTCGAGCTGAGTGAGTTCTTGGGACTCGATTTTGTCTTCGGTTTCCAGACGCTGATGTTCGTCATCGGCCGAAGCGATGGTGGCGGCCAGCTCTTCAGCGCTGGAGGTGTTGAGTTCTTCAAGGGACAGGAAAGGCGCGCGCATATGGACTCCGCAGGGTGTTGGTGAAAAAGTCATAGAATAGCTCAGCTTTCACCCCCATGCAAAAAAAAATACACCCGCCTAAACGAGTGTATTCTTCACATCACAGACCTCGCTGTTTGCGCCGCCAGATGACGCCGAAAGCACCACTGGCCAGATTCGCACGCAACCACGTCATCGCATCACTGTGACGGCGTGTTGTGCACATGTTTCGAATGTTGCCCAAGTGATCGACACTGTTCGTCGTGTTGTGATTGGCCAACACCCATTCGCCGATACCGGTGCTCGTGGAAGGATTCTTTTGCACTTCCAATTCGTACACAATCTCCATGTACGACGCTGCCAAATTGGCCAAGTCACGACACCGCCCCATCAGCTCAGCTTCTCGATGCGCAATCTCACTCTCCCAATAACTGCGCTCGCTGCCGCCACCACGCTGGCGCAACGGATGACCGTCGAAGTCTGTCATGAACAGCTGTTTGCCAGGCTCATACGTCGCAGTCTGTTGTGGATAGTATTTGTGAAACACAGCCAATGCGGCGCCGTACGGACCAGGAACCCCCGCCAGTTGGGGTATGATTTGCCCATGACGGTAGAAGCGAAAGTTTCCGTTGATGGTTTTGTTGAAGGTGAATTCGTAGAGGCTCATGATTTCATCCTGTTGGTGGATCGCAGAAGTAATATGTAACCCAATCTTTATCCACCAATCCAATCTTCTGGTGAATCACTACCGCATTGCCAACATGAAACGAAACTCCTGGCAGAACTACGCCGTATCGGCGCTACACGCTTTCACAATCGCCACCCTGACCATTTGCATATCGGTCGTGGTCTTTGGTGGGCTCAAACTCATCGGCTTGTCGACCTACGATGCCTGGCGCTTGATGCTGGTCGTTGTTGTTATCTCTGGAATCCTCGCCATTTTGATGGTGATGGATGACCACCCCGTAGCCGAAAGATTAACCATGAAAGTGCGCAAATGCTGCGAAACATTCTGTCGTCGCTGATCCGAAGTTTGGTGAAAAACACCCAGCGACCATATCACAATGCGGAACACGTGGTCTTCTTGGCCAGCTGGCTGACCATCATCTCACTCATCGCAACATACCTCTCTCAGTACGACACATTGATCGTTTGGTTGGATTCACACGGCCTGGAGTTACTGGGTTTGGTGTTTTTGGCTGCGATGAGCTGGATGAGTTGGCGCGTGTTCGTGTTCTGGGAGCATGTCGGCTACCTTACCCGTCTTCGACTCAGTACGGCAGATGAGCTCAACACGCTGCGCCGTTTCATGGAGGAGGAGCGTTCATGACCTTCTTCATCTTGGGGCTGGTGCTGCTGGCCTGCTTCCCACTGACTTTCTTTGTCAAAACGCGCTCGTTCAAAACGGTCGCCACAATCACCGTCACGGCAGGGTACGCGTTCTCTTTCTCACTACTAGCCTGGGTGATCTACTGCCTGTTCGATTTGGGCCACAGGCTATCGATTCTACAGGTGTGGTCTTTCGCAGCATTGGCGGCACTGGCTTTGGTGTTAACCTTGGCGTCATTTGTCAGGCTATCGGAACACATCGAGAACGTTCGTGAGCGAATGTATCTGCTGTGGCGCAGATCGAAAATCGCAGACTTCCAAGACACTGAGTGAAAAAAAAAAGAGATAGTCAGAGAGCTTGGCGCTGCCAAGCTCTCTATGCTGTTTAACAGGCTTGAGCACGCATCTGAGCGCGAATCTCATTGCTGAGCTTCTCGGTGGAGTCGTCCGCAAGCCAATCGGCGTAGTACTTCAGACGCATGCCCAAGTTACCCTCGAACAGGCATCGACGCGCTTCGCCGGTGTTGTACAGGTAAGCTTGCGCTCCACCAAACAACATGTTGAAGTGCTGCTCGTTGAGAGCATCCTTCATGCCAAACATGTTGCGAACGGGGCACGGCGCGGCCAGCTCGAGACAAGCCCCGACACCAATCTCCTTAGCAAGGTAGGAGTGAACGATGGCGGCACGGCCTTTGATCATCCCGATCAAGATCATGCGGTGCTGCTTGCCACCACCCGAGCGAGCCAAAGCACCAGGCTTGAGCTCAACATCGATGAGGTGGGTCAGCAACTGACCGTGCTGGCCGATCCACTCCTCTTTGAAAGGAATGGTGTCTTCGATCATGCCGAAGACAAACGAGAATGCCTGCTCAGCCTCACTGACGCGAGACATGGGCGGGCGAGTGTAGAAATCACTCATGGGAGATCTCCTAAGACAGGAACTGGAGTACGACACTCCAAATAGCGCACCGCTTAGGATGCGCTATGGGAAGCGAACGATTTACTCGGTCGGCTTGGAGCCTTCGGCTGCTTGTTCAGCCTTGAGGCGCTTTTGCAAGTTGTAAAAACTCAGGTTCTCAGGCTGGTTGGTGTACTCCATGAAGCCTGCCAACTTGGCACCCAAGTTGCGGTTTTCCACGGAGTACTTTACCCACTCGGCCCTATCCAGAGAGACGAGCGGGAACAACTTGCCGAAGTCCGCTTCAGTCATCTTCGATGAGGAGAAACCGAACAGCTCGGTGAGCATGGAGTCTTCGTTAACAACCAGCGGATTGCTCATGCCGATCAGGCCGATGTAGCGCTGGAACACCACTACGACGCGTTGGCCGGGCATGCCCACGAAGATCATGCGACGCCCGTGGGTGTCGACGCTGGTGGCGACCTCACCAGCTGCCAGCTTGACGTCGTAGCAAGCGCAGTCGAAGTAACCGGTGCCGTTCTCCCAAGAAGTCGAGTATTCCAACTTCTTGTCGATGGAGTCGAACACCAGGGTGAACAGGGCTTCAGCGCAGGACAGCTCGCCAGAGGCGCCGGGGGTGTAGAAAGTGGATGCAGACATGTCAATCTCCTAGTACAGGTGGGTTAGAGTAAAAGCACTCCAAATAGCGCACCACGAAGGATGCGCTATGGGAAGTGGACTTACCGTGGGTTGAAACGAGCGAAGGCGCTTTCGAGAACTCGAGGCGAGACGCTCATCACGTGACGCTTGCGGTACGAGTAGCGGCCTTGGTATTTCACGCAATTGATTTGCGTTGGGTTCTTGGCTTGAGGCCAGACGACGTAAGTGTCGTCGGGACCGATGTCGTGGATCACCAATGCGATGCGTCCGTCGACAAGCTGGAAGTAGCGCGTAGTTCCACTCAAGCCGTTGCGATCGATCAGACGCTCGAGAGCTTCGAACATCTTCTCCTCGGAGTCCTCCACGGATTGGAGATGGACGACGCGAATAAGCTTGACGGCTTCTTCGTACATCTGCAGGCACTGCGGTGGCTGAAGAGCGATCGTCTCGACAAGCATATCGGCGGTGGCGCGAATGGCCATGCCGAACAGATCGGCCAGGGCTTGGCTGGCGGTTTGTTGACTCATGATTTTCTCCTAAGGTAAGGGTTGGGTAGAAGGGCGAAACTGGATGTTCCAAATAGCGCACCACGATGGATGCGCTATGGGAAACGAACCTTTTGGTCGTTTACTTGATTTCAGAAGTCATGGCGTTGAGCCGGGTGTTGATGCGATCGAGTTCTTTGTTGGTTTTCTTGGCTTGTTCGGCCAGATGCTTCTGCTCGCGGCGGGTGCTGATGACGCTCGCTGTCAAACCGCCAACGATGGCGCCGATGACAGTTGCCGAACCGATGATGATCTTGTGTTCCAAAGTCATGAAAAACTCCTAATACAGGCTGATGGGGCGACAGAAGAAGAACACCTCCTCCTATCACCGCGAATGTATGTAACTGAAGATTTCTACAACACGAAAAAAAGAAAAGAAAGCATAAGAGGTGGGTCTACCCCACCTCTTATGCTGTTTCATTGCGGGTCATCAGTCTTCTTCGAGCTGAGCAACTCACGCTTGCGCTGAAACATTTCGCGACGCATGGAAGGGTCCAGATCAATCAGCACGCGCTCGATTTGTCTGAACAAGATTGAAAACGAGTGTGTCGTATCCATCACCGGCTCTTGCGTCACGTCTTGTACGGTGTACTCGCGGGCTTTGAGCTTGTCGCGAATGCGTCTGCAGCGACCCGTCAATTCGGCAACGTCAATGTCTGCGACACCGTCGTCGACGACAAAGTACTTGACGGTCTTGTCCGTTTGTTCGCGCTGATGAATGCGTTCGATCCCAACCATCGGTGCCCACACACCGGCCAACCACGGAATAACTTCACCGGTTTCTACGTTATAGAACCGATAATTGCCATTCGTGGTTTTCTTGTAGCTCAGCAGGATGGTTTTCATTTGCGTTTCTTTCTGCCCTTGCGAGCGTTTTGTTTGTGAGAGCCGGAGACCTTAGTGGGGTAACTCGGTCCGGAAGTCCTGGGCTTGCTCCAGGCGTTGAGACTCTCAGACATCGCGCCTGGCGGCATTTGAACACTGCCGGCAATTGCCAGGCCCATTGTCAAAAGCGACATCAGTCGCGACTTACCGTTGCTTGAGAAGGAGGTCATCTAAGTCGTTTTCGTTGAGGATTGGAACGCCTAGTGTTGCGGCGGCGGTGTTTTCACACTTGACGAAGTAATGTGCTTTCCGATTATCGTAAAAACGATAGCCAAAACACCCGTCTTTGACAAAGATCAACTCCACCGAGCCTTGACCCTCTTGGCGGGTCAAGGCCGTGTGAACGTCATTACCGACGATGAAGGTCAGCAAAGCCGGAACCACGACAAACAGAACTCGTGTGATATTTCGAAACCTGTTTACTCCAGTTAGCCATTGAAGTCCGCATACGACTCAATCAGCGCCTTGGCTTCAGCACCATCGGCCTCGTAGATCTTGTCAAGCTTGTGATTGACGTTGACGCTCTGCTGATCGGGCTTGAAGCCCATGAAATCGTAGAAAGCCTGACCGATGCGCCGGCCGCCAACGAATTCCTTGAAGTTCGGTTTCGAGAAGAACTCGACGACCTTGCTGTATGCGTAAAGCACAGCCGGTGGTGTGTCGGTTTTTGCAGCAGCATCCACAAACGGATCCGCTGCGCCGGGCGAAGACGAGTACATGTCGTGGGCATGATCACTGTCGAACTGCTCGACAACCTCGTCCTCAGGGGGTGAGGAAGACATCTTCGCGAGCAGTTGCAGGCGTTCTCGCCCATACTGCTCCAGCTTGTCCTTCGGGGCGATGCATTTGAGTTCATCGCAGTAAGGTCCTTCATCCCCGTAATGGATAGAATGGTGAGGGCAGGAAGAGAAGTAGCATTCGATGCTCATTGTAGGCACTCCGGTTCGATGTTTTTCTTTCGACGATACGTGACGTTGTTGGCCGCATCAGAACACTGAGACACGACGTGATCACCAGTGAGCTGATTGGTCCGTGCGGAAGTCAGGCAGTTGTTGAACACGCGCTCGTACGCACAAATGTCGCGACCCATGTCAGGCCATTCTGGTGCTTCGTAGTAAAATACCAGATAGACGAACGCCGCAACGACTGCAACGCAGACGACGACGAGTGGCGATTTCATCGCACCGGCTCCTGTTGATTGACGCCCCAAACCATCCAAGGCCCTGTGCGCTTTTCGATGAGTTGTTTGATCTCATTGGAACCGAGAGCGTGCACTTCAGTCGAGAGCGCCCGAGCGTTGTGCAACTGTCCGAGAACCCCACCGAGCACTGGGCCCTCAGACTCGGGTGTTTTGGTTGGAGCCGAGGAAACTTCGGCGATACTCACGGGCTGGCCGAAAGCTTCTTTCATTCGCTGACCTCGGCGTTCCAAGACCTCGGTGGCTTTGACCAGCAAGTCGATGGCCTCGGCGTTTTCATCGCAAGCCAGTTCCTGGTTGAGGGCCTTCAAGCGCATGATCAAAACGAAGAGCAGCGACTCGTTCGTCAGGATACCACCGGTGGTGGCGTTGATGAACTCCAACGCTACCTTCTTGTCAGGATCGCTGTTTTTGGTGATCTCGTACGCGCGCCCGGTTTCCGTTTCTTTGATTGTCAGCATGGTCGGCCTTGTTGTTCAGCTTTGTGACGTTCACCACGATTGGCGAACACCAGCTTGTTTGCATCGTGCCGAGCTTTCCGCTCAGCAGCTTCTTTGACGAACTTTTCGAAGTTCTCGTAGTACACCTTCTTGGCGTATTCCTGCCATTGCGGGTCAAGAGCGACTTCCGTGAGCGCGCCATCGACGACTTTGCGCATGAAGCCCAGGTCTTTGCTCTGCTCGGCGGTGAGCTGAGAGTTGTGA